>Ga0233412_10000617_pt1 | contig 20245 bp, 30 predicted proteins | sample Na_anoxic_4_MG_FD_180667 | JGI IMG/M metagenome (GOLD analysis project Ga0233412, IMG submission 180667) | Seawater microbial communities from Saanich Inlet, British Columbia, Canada - Na_anoxic_4_MG | ecosystem: Environmental > Aquatic > Marine > Inlet | place: Canada: British Columbia...
ACAACACAAAAAAAATAAAAAAAAGAAAAATAATAATTTTTAGAAAATTGAAAAACTTTTTGTGATACTTTAGTAAGGCATAAATCAACAGAAAAACTAGCAAATAAAAAAAGCAAAAATCAAAAAAAGTGATAATGTCAGCAATGATGATGAATAAAACGTGTGCTTTAGCAATGGAAAAGGCGTGTTTAGCGTATGTGAGCGAGATAATGGATGAATTAGAGCGTAGAGGCGTGATGACGAGTGAGTCATTGGAAGCGGCATCAGCTGTTCTGAACGAAATGCGTGTTACGACAGGGAAGCCGAAAAAGGCGAAAGCGGCGAAGGTGAAAAAGGCAGTCGTAGAGACCCCAGCTCATCTTATCCCATTCTGTGGCACCGTTAACGATAAGTGGTGCTGTGGAGCCCGTGTAAATCACGGTCTTTACACACAGTGCACCAAAGGACGGGAGGAAGGTGAAGACTACTGTAAGTTATGCCAGAAGCAGAGCGACAACTCAGCCTCCGGTAAACCAAATGGTGGTGACATCCGGGAGCGAGTAGCACAAGGTGCTGAATGGCGTGACTCTAAAGGGAAATCTCCAATCAGCTTCGCAACACTACTTGCAAAACCAAAATTCTCAGCTCTTACCATGGAGTCTGCCGAGACAGAATGTGCACGATTCGGTTGGACCATCCCAGAAAGTGAGCGTGTAACGAGCGCTACAAAAAGAGGTCGCCCTAAGAAAGTCGTTGAAGTCAGTGATACTGACTCAGAGGATGGTGAAAAGCCAAAACCCAAACGTGGACGCCCTAAAAAGCAACCGGCTAAAAAACAGGAACTCAGTGACCTTATCAAACAGCAGGCGTTGGCAGCTGTAGCTGAACTCAGTGATAGTGATACCGACTTGCCGGTGGCAAACGTTGAGGCAAAAGCTGATGCAAAACCTAAAGCCAAAAAGGTCAAAAAGACAAAAGCTCCAAAACAGCCGAGTCAAAAAGCCCTTAAAGCACAGGCTTTCCGTGAGAAATTGGTTAAGGAAATCAACGAAGTAGATTCAACAATCTCTTACGAGGTCGAGATTTTCAATCAATCCAATGCCGAGCTTCGCACGTTCCTTAAAGAGGCGAAAGTAGCCAAAAAAGCTAAGGATAAACAAGCTAAAAAAGAGGCAGTTGAGAAACTCAAAGCTGATAAAGCCGCCGCTAAAGAGCTTGAAAAAGCCGCCAAAAAAGAGGCAGCTGATAAAGTCAAAGCTGATAAAGCAGCCGCTAAAGAGCTTGAAAAAGCAGCCAAAAAAGAGGCAGCTGATAAAGTCAAAGCTGATAAAGCAGCCTCTAAAGAGCTTGAAAAAGCCGCCAAAAAAGAGGCAGCTGATAAAGTCAAAGCTGAGAAGAAAGCAGCCAAAAAAGAGGCAGCTGATACGCTCAAAGCTGAAAAGAAAGCTGCAAAAGAGCTCGAAAAAGCTGAGAAAGAAGCTTCAAAAGAGGTCGAAAAGGCTAAGAAACTCGCTGCTGTCAAAGCCAAAATCGCCGCCATCGAAGCACCTCAACTCGAAGAGGAAGACGAGAACATTGTGTTAGGTGAGCTTACCCTCGATAAAGACGAAGTAGCTGTAGAACAAGCAATGCCTTTCAATATCACGACAGGTAAGTGCTTCAAGGGTGAAGATGCAGAATACTTCGCAATGTGTGATGACACCAGCTTCCCTGAGGCTAAGCCTGATGAGGAAGGTGACATCTGTCTCTATAACGCCGAGGGCGAAATGGTAGCCACATATGAAGATGGAGTAGTGGTGCCACTTGATTACGAGGAATAAATCCTCAACCTATATAAAAAATAAAAAAAAATAAAAAAGAAATAAAAAATAAAAAAAATAAAAAGAAATAAAAAAAAAGACCAAGTGTTGAGGGTATAAATCTAGTAAGCTTTTTGGTGAAGCATCTGCCTTTACGGGCGGAAGAAGTGAGTTCGATTCTCACATTAGATAGTGGAGCACGGAAACATTAGATATGCCCCGAGTGGACTAAGGGAACAGCACGAAGTGTTGTTGGTATTTACCGGCGTAGGTTCGAATCCTACTATCTAAACGGGGAGCACGGTATGTAAAGTAATGTATTATATAGCGCTATGGGTAGCACCCATTTTTGAAAGTTTTTTATTACAATTTAAAAGTGTGTGAACGAAAGTGGATTTATTTTAAATTTTCTCTCCAAATAGGTATAATATAAGTATATTTTTCATTACCGGTTTCTGGTTATGTTACCGATTTCCAGGTTATCGATATATACTATTTTTATAGAGTAGGATAGTAAAGTTAGAGAGATAAGTATTTGAGCTATATTGCACTGTGTAACAGATGGGTCGGCGACAGCATATAAGCACAGCATATAAGCACAGCATATAAGCACCTGAAAGCTAGATGATAGGGTTTCATAAAATGATTTAAAAAAAGAATAAAATATTAATTAAATGGGAGCAGTATTATCTTTTTGTTTATTTTTAATAGGAATGGCATTATGTGTAGCCTGGATAGGTAGAGTATGTAAAGAGGGCGATTATGATGACTTTGATTAAGCTAGATTATATGGTATATTATTGTTACCGGTTTCTCGTTATGCTACCGATTTCCCGGTTACCGATATTTATTAGATTATAGGGTATAATACACTATCAAATAGCGTATTATATGGCGCTCTAGATTGCACAGTATCAAATACTAATCTCTCTATCTTAACAATATAACTTCCTAGAAAGAGAAAATAATAAGGTATAATATATATATTTTTAACGCTTTCGATGCTTTGTTTTCTTCGTTGATGTTTTCTTTTTTAGTTTTCTTGTTTTCCTTTTGTGTTTTCGACCTCTTTTTTTTATTAATTTTCTTCCTCCTTTTTTTCTTGTAAATTTTCTTTTTACAGCTGCTCCCAAACCACAAGCTGCACCTAAACAAGCGCCGGGACCAGTTCCCACTGCGGCGCTATTATTGCGCTGTCTCTCCAATTTCTTTCTATTCTTGTTATCTAATAAAGAAAAATGCCTAGATATTAAATCTCCGGCTTCGGCTTTAAAGAATTTTGATTTCGCCTCTGCGGTTTGGTATTGCTCAACGTAATCATGAGGATTTGACATAAATTCTTTCCCTTTCCAAGCACCTGGCAAATGTTCAGAATTGTACTGATTTTTGATACACGGAATCCCATTCGATGTTTTCAATAAATCTTCTTCCATATCCAATAGTTGTTTTTTTGTGCACACGAAACCGATTTTGTCATTTCCAGTAAAATTTACCAGTTCTTTAAATGAATATATATTTTCTTCCCAATCATAAGCTAAATAAACTTTGATTGATAATATTAACGCGCTTAACCCTAAACATTGCAATATTTTCACGTCTATAAAATTTTTATTACTGGCTATTTTATTATGTATAATTTCTTTCGTACATATTAAAATATTTTTTATTAAAAATGACAACTCTTTATCAATAATTTCATTTATATCATCTGCATCTAAATATTCATCATTTGGCAGATATAACCCTCCCTCTTCATCAATGTCTTCCTCATTATCAAATTTTTCTCCCATTTCCTGCTTCAAACCTTTATATAAAGTATTTTTACCGAAGCCTGCACTGAGATGGGAAAATTCTCTCTTCTTTTTTTCTTCTTCCAATACTTCTTCTAACCAGTCCATTAATTCTTTTTCGTGATCACGGGTAAATGTCCGTGCTGATCTTCTACCTCTCGGAAAATACAGTTTATTTTTAAATATGGTTTGGTCTACTTCTTTTATGTTGTGTTCGTAAAATACATTATTCATATATATATATAAATATAAGAAATAATATTGTTATTTTGCTGAATATTTTTAGTTATAATAATTAATAGTAACACAAAAAAGAGTTCTATCCAACTTAGAAAAATGCTGAGTTATTATAATAAATAGAGAGATTAGTATTTGAAAAGGGATATAAAAGTGTTGTACTGAGATAATATACAATGGCAATATCAGGGTTTTTAATATTTTGTTGTGGCGCCTTTATCTTATATGGATTAGGGTCATTAGCACACGATGCTATTACTAAGAGTCGCGTCTTCTAAGGCGCTTATATAGGTATATAGATTGCTACCGGTTTCTCGTTATGCTACCGATTTCCCGGTTACCGATATATAGGGTGATAGGGTGCATAGAGGCGCGGGATAGGCGGCAGGCGTATGCGTAACGTCTAGATTGGCCTGTATACCATTATTACCCAACCAACTTCCAACCCTTTCCATTCATATTTAAATGTATTGATGTCGTATTTATCACTTTTCTTATTATTATCTGCTGCCCACAATGGTTGATAATTAGACCAGTGAAAACACATATATATTTCCTCTTCATTATTAAAATCAAAACTAGCACAAGGTCTTCTATGGTCTAATTGCCACCCCCTTTTATCTTCCGCTTTTTTTCCTTGATTATCCCAACTCATTCCATCTGTAAATAAGCTTTCAATATAATTGTAAAAGTATTCTACAGTGCAATTAAAATATTTCATTGACCTTTTATTTTTGGCAGCTCCAGCTGCTTTTAATGTAGAACCAATCCTAGTTTTTAAAATATGTTCAATCCTTACTCTAGGGTCATTAGCACGTTTATCTCTTTCTCTTTTATTTCTTTTTTCCCTATTATTTTTGTCCCATTCTTTACTTTTTCTTTTTATTTCCTCTTTATTTTTTTCATAATATTCTTTTCTTCTTTGGATAACTCTTTCTTTATTTTTTTCTCTATATTCCTTGCTTCTTTCTTTACATTTTTCTTTATTTTTCGCTCTATATTCCTTTCCTCTTTGGGCAACTCTTTCTTTATTTTTTTCATACCAATCTTTTTCCATTTTCGCTAACATCACCTTATTATTTTTTCTGTATTCTTTTTTCTTTTCTCGTAATCTTTCTTTATTTTTCTCTCTCCATTCTTTTTTATAGTTAGAAACCTTTTCCTTATATGATAAATCTTTATTTTTTAAGATTTTTCCATTCCAAAATCTTAAACTATAATTCTTATTTTTTTCACTTAACCAATAGTATTGACCTTTTATTCTATTATTATCACCTTTTATTGTTTTCCTATGTGGACCATAATTCATTTGATAAAATATATAAATATATTATTAAATTAATAATTTATATATAAATATATTTTTAACATATCAAACAATAATTCAATGGAAAATTTTACAGATAATAGAGAGATTAGTATTGAAGGTGCGTAACGCCTAGATTCTCCTGTATGATTATCTTTAGTATATATATATAATGTCAAATAATGAAACGAATAATAATAATAATAATGAAGAATACACGACGGAAGAGGAACTTATAGAATCAGGATTGGACCCACAAAGTGCGGCAGGACTTGCATTAGGACTCACTGTCCAAAATCCGGTACCAGCTCTAGCTCACGCACCAGCTCTAGCTCACGCACCAGCTCTAGCACACGCACCAGCTCTAGCTCACTTCCAGCCTGTTCCGGCACCAGCCCTAGCTCACGCACCAGCTCTAGTTCACTTCCAGCCTGTTCCGGCACCAGCCCTAGCTCACGCACCAGCTCTAGCACCGGCAGCTTTCACGCGTCTTAATCGTAGCGGAAATGGTGGTAAAAGAAAAAAAAGAGGTCGAAAACATAAAAAAAAAACACGCAAGCATAAAAAAAGACACCGCCGCAGAAAATCAACGCGTAAACACAAAAAGAAGATAAAAAAGAGACGAAGAACAAGAAAAAGATAATTACCTTTAGAATATAATCTTTTTTAAATATATAATGAGTAGTCAAAAATTAACACCAGAACAGATTAGAGAGCAACGCCGCGAGCAACGGGCGTTGGCCGCGGCCGCCCGTGCCCACGGCCCGGTTCCAGCTGCACGTGGGAAACCGGCCTCCGCTATGCCTACACCGCATCAATTGAAACCAACAGCGTCGTCAGCGCCTGTCCCAAAGAGGTATGTATATGTATCACAAGGCACTAAAGGTAATGGATACAATGGATTAAGAGAAATAGGTGGAGATGGTAATAGTGCTTTGCTTCGTAAACACAAGAAGGAAGAAGCAATACGACTGGCACGTGAAAAACACAACGATTTTGACAGCAAGGACCTCGAGGCGAAAAGAAAAATAGTCAAAGAGCTATACACACAATTGGAAAACCAAAATACAAAACCAAAGGCAAAGGTATTATCCAAGACAGAAAAAAAAAAGATAAATAAAAAAAGAGTTCATTGGCAGAATGGACAATTCAATGGACCGTTGGCAACGAACCAACAACAAAAGACAAACCGAATGCTAGCGGCCCAAATGGCCAGAGATCAACAAGTATACGATAATGCAAAGATGGCTGTTCAGCAGCAGCAGCTCGAGTTCAAACAACTTGGTGAAATGGAGAATGAACAAGCGGCCGGAAAATTACAAGAACAATATAATAGGGAGCAAGCTCAGGCAGTAGCAAATGCAGCGAATGCAGAAAATCAACAACAACAGCTAGGATGTAGACCTGATGGAACAAATACAGCTTGTGTTTTAGGAGGTATGGGAGCAGGTGCTGTTGCTGGAAGTGTTCTTCCTGTAGTAGGAACTGGTATAGGTGCTTGTGTAGGCGCAGCTTGTGGTTTGGGAGCAGCTGTAAAAAGAAGATTTACAGGACAAGGGAGAAAATCAAGAAAAAAAAGAGGTCGAAAACATAAAGGGAAAACAAGAAAAAAGCGTAAGAAAAAAACAAAAAAGAGACGTAAAAAGAACCGAAAAAAGAGAACTAAGAGGCGAAGATAAATCTAAAATCTTATAATAATTTATCAAGAATTATAAGATTAAATCTCTACAACATCAACTTTAGATTCAGTAACAAGCAAGTCTTCTATTTTAAAGTCAACATCAATAGTATTGTATGTCTTAGGCTCTTTTAAATAAGCGCTGTTGGCTCTTTCATCACGAATAGATAAGCTACCTACACTCCACGAACTATAAAATTTCATTGTAACCAACATAAAAAAACTGATAAAGGTTGAAACAGAATTACTTCCAGCATAAGACTGGTATACCGTAACACCAGAAACAACAAAATTGGTAACCATCATCACCAATGCAAAATAAACAGATTTGATATAATAGTTATTTAATCGATTCATATGAATTTTATAGTCTGGATATCTCTCTATTTCTTCATCAAGATTATCTGTTGGTAAAGACTCATCTATATCAAGATATTTAATACACCAATTTTCTCTACGCATCTCTATAAAGTAAAGAGTGCCAATACTAGAAAAAGTAACAAAATTACAAATATTACCGGCGGAATTGATAATTGTTCCATTAAAAAAATTATCAGTCATACTACAAATTTCATCTCCACACTTTTGAGGAACAAATACAACAAGAAATGTGCCCATAATAATTTTATAAAACTCTAAAAACATATAACAAGTAGTCATAAGCCGCTGCTTACTATCAACATCCAACTTCATTATAATAGATAGTGCTAAAATAAAATACTTATCTCTCTAACTCTTCCATTAAATTTGATTTTCTAATGAGAATATATAAATGAACGCAATATATATTCTCATAGCTATTATATCTTTAATTTTCTTGTTAAATTGTGCCTGCTCAAAAGGTCAGGAAGGATTTAGAGGAAGAAGACACAGACGTGGGCGTGGACGCGGGCGATTCTGGGATGGACCACAGGCATATTTACATAGATTTAGAAGAAGAAGACCGCGCTTTAGACGCTCATATTTTTGGGATTATGATGATTATGATGATTACGATTATGGATACGGAAATAATTGGTGGCCACCAATAAATGCATTCTGGTCAGTGCCTCTTCAATGTAAGCGTGGATGCACACCAAATGGTTGTGCTACACCTGGGTCAGGTCCAGAAGATTGTGTGTGGTCATCGGATTGCAATGGATGTTAAGATTTCCTTTCTAGAAAATTGAAAAACTTTTATTACTTTTTTTATAAGCACAAACATAACTCATATACTTACACAACATTAAACGAAAACAAACATTATGGCAACTCTTACCACAACAGCATCCCTAACAACGGCATCTCCACAAAAGTGGCGCGTTTCTTGGAACGCGAAATTCTACGATTATGAAGGTCGTCTTCAAGCAGCTCAAAAGTTTATGCAATTTCGCATCTTTTGGCAGTCGTGGGGAAATCGTTCACTCAAGAGCATCAGTAAGGTCCGAGAAAACGACATCGTATATATTACTTGTCAAGGTTATTGCCTGGCTAAGGGACGCATCTTGCAACCTTTCGCAGAGCGCACCATAGACCACGATGATTACTCAAAAGCCGTTGAAGGCGAAGACAATGAACGTCACGCCAACGGACAGTTCTGTCAAATCTTACTCGAGGAAATGCCATCGCGTGAACTGAGACGCAAGCTGCCCGGGAATCAGATGACATTCTCACAAGGAACAGAGCTGACCAACTTCCTCGAAAATAACTGACGAAAAAAATAAAAATCTATAAAATAAATAAAATAAATAAAATAAATAATAAAAATAAAAAGTAGTCTTACAAAAGATTATTTTTTATTTATTTTTTTTTACTTGATGAGTCTCATAATTTGAACAATCTTTCCTGTATGACGATTCTTAGCGTGAATATTTCCTTTTGTATCAATGCTATTAATATAAAGCTTAGCAAATTTGCTAGGATTTCTTTTTGCAATATCGTTCATAGAATCACCACACATTTTACAACAAGTCATTAGTCTATAATTTTTACCTTTATATTTCAAAACGTGTTTGGTGCCAGTGGCAGCATACCGTCCTTTATCATCTGGGGCCATATGAGGACAGCAAGCAGTAAAATGCTTTGATTTACAAGATTTATTTTTCGTATTTCGCAATGTTTTTCGTCGTCTTGTTCCCCCAGTCATTTTTTTTGTTCTTGTTTTAGTTTTCTTTTTTCTTGTTTTAGATTTTTTGTCACTGTAACACTTGTTGTAAGCATAATCTGCAAATTCAGCAGCTAATTGTTTTTTATAGCGTTTATTATTTTTTACTTTTAATTTATACATAATTTTTTTGAGCTTATCGTGAGGAATAATCTCTCCACGAATCATTTTAGGATACATATCATTCTTTTTAACTTGAGCCAGTGACAACTTGCCGCTAGCCACCAGCATACCTAAATATAAAGTAGCATAATTTGCACCAATACCACCACATCTAGCTGTCAATTCTTTTTTAAGTCCATCATAGTTTATTGAACCACTAATTTTCAATACATCACATAGTTTATCTTTTGGAACAAAAAACCTTACACTACTGTAAAAATAATCGTGATGAATTCTGGGAACGCAATGTTTTACATCTTCATCAATCAATAAATGATGAGTAAACAAGCCTTTAGTTTTCCATAAAGCGTAACCGTGTCGCACATTAGCTACAAAAGTAGGTTTTCCAAACATTTTAATACAACTTTTATAGTAATTTTTGGGTCTTGAATGATACCAATTCGAAACAGTCATATATATTTACAGGATATTTTAAGTTACCACAAATAAATATGACTTAAGATTTTAGCATTATAAAGACCACCAGACTTTAAAATTTCTTTTTTAATGGCCTCACCACGTTTTTTAGTTCCAGAGTGACGGGAAAAATAATTTTGCATTCGTTTTCTTTCTCCGTGATTCTTCCGCGAATATAAACCTAAAGGTGTTCTATCTTTATACTGTTGATAGCGTCTATCACCGAAATGAATTTTCCGTGTTTTCTTCCCGTGCTTAATGGTAGCTGTATATTTTTTGGGAAAAGGACCTCGTTTAAAATTTACAATCTTTTCTCGCAAACCTCGTTTACCACCACTATGCCTATGACCACCAATTTTAACTTGCTTTACTCGTTTTCTTCCATAGTTATAACGTTTAAGAGATTTCTTTGCAAGACGCAATGCTTTACTATTTTTTGAGCAATTCTCTTCCAATATTTTATAGTCAACAGCAGCAGCTTTTCCACCTGTAATAGAACTAGCTAAGCGCGCATAAGCCCAAGAATGTCCAGTTTGATTTGGTCTACTACCACTAGAAAAATAAGCACCTTGACCTTTTCTAAATATCTTTTTCAATGCACCTAATTTACATTTAGTTTTTTTAGACAATGACCTATTTAATTTCAACTTAGATAAACCATACATCCTTTTAGCTTTTTTAATATGAGGTGATTCTTTTGATTTGAATGATTTAATTTTTTTACGAGTATGATATTTACCTTTTTTATAATCACGCCTAGACTTACGTAATTCTTTTGCCTGTTTACTCTTATCTCTCCGTGTTAAATTTTTTGGAACATATCTTCTAGGAACACTTATACCTTCAATAGCCATATATATATATAATCTAGATAAAATTTGATAACACACTGAATATTAAACAATATCTGCCAGTGTTTCACTAGTCTGTTTAACTTGTTCCGATTTATCCAAACTTTCTTGTTGCACAGAATGCGAATAATTAGGAACTTGAACAATATATGTTTTAGTAGGAGAAACTCGATAAATTTTTTTGGTATATCCATTATTTGCTACTAACCGTTGACTTTTTTTAAAAGCACAACTTAGAGAACAACAATCACCATATTTACTATTTTTAATTTGTTCTTCGCGTGATTTATCGAGATCGGAAAGTCTAATAGAAAAACTAGTTCCACCACAAATGATACATCGCATCTTTATAAATAATTTGATTTTAATTTTTATATTGAAACTCTCTCAATTTGAAAAAAAAATCAAATTATTTTTGTTGAATGTTTTAATATAAAAATAAATATTTAATTAAGTTATAATGGACTTGGATCAACTTGAATCAAAACTAAAACAAATTAGTTCATCAACACCTTCTACATCTAGTGTCGCCCCAACCTCTTCTACAACAGAAACAAGACCTGTAAGCATAACAAGAAAAGTCAACTCTGTTTCAGACGAAGATGTTAAGAGTTATAGCGATAAAGTAATTCCTAGCTGGAATGACTTGCAAACAATTTACGCTGGAAGATGGGAACGAGAAAAAACCAAATTCCAGACACATTTAAAGGCGAATTTTGCTGCTCTTGTGGAAAGATTTGCATCAGGCAAACAAGAATTATTTGTATTATCAGCACCAGAACGTCGAGAAAAATTATATGTCGAGGCTTTCTTAGAGCTTTTTGAGTCAGGTTATGCGCCTCATATTGGGGACGTGGAGCGTATTGCCAATAAAAGAGTTAGAAAGCTTTATATTACATTTCCAAACAACTATTCTAGTATTTACTGAACAGTTAATTAAAAGAAAAATTGAATATATTATAATAAAAATTTTATAATTAATGATTGATGAACTAACCTGGCTACTAGGAAGAGTAATTCTAGTCCTTGTATTTAAAATAATAATTTCAGTATTACTACTGATAATATTAAAGATTCAAAATATTTTATACTAACTATAAATCCATTTTAATTTTTAGAAGCAATACTTTCAAATTCTTTTTTGACTCTAATGAAACCTATGCCTTGTGGTCGAAACATTATTTCAACAAACCAATTTGTTATAATTTTTAGTGCACATTCCTGTCGTTTCATAGATATTTTATCTCGTATTTTTGTTTCATCATCATCATCAAGACCAAAAATGGAATACCCCCTATAGGAACCAAAACCAGTAGTTCCATCAGGAATAACCTCACGAATAATTTGCATAATCATATACGGTTTAAAACCAATAGCCATATCGGCTTTGTGTTGATAATGTTCGAATTGATTTTTTCGCACATAAGCAGCATCAGGTCCAGAAGATTCATACCAGGGTCCACCATAAGCAGCCGACATATTATTGTTTATATATTTATTTATTAGATGTGTTTATATAACTTTAAAAATATATAAACATCTTCAATTTTCTACCAATAAACCTTTTAGATAAATCGAATAAAAAGATACCAATAATAATTTTATGAATACCTCATTAATATTAGGTATTATTGCTAGTGTTTTTATAGGATTATTGATAATTCATTACATTTATACAAATTGGAATAAATTTCAGGAACTACGAAGAAGTTGGCAAACAAGAACTGCTACAACAGCACCTATGCCCACAGTACAAGCAACATATGTTGAAAATATTCCACCTGATGCAATGGTGGTGACAATTATACAACCCATAACTTAACCCATAACTTAACCCATAACTTAACCCATAACTTAACCCATAACTTAACAACAATAAGGGAGTTTAAAAATTAATTCCAAATTTATAATGTAAAAACCAAAACATAAATCCTAGACAGGCATCCAAAAACAAAACAACCCAGGCAAATTTTTCACGTTTAAAAGCATAAGTAGCAAACAATAAATACATAAAAGCGTGTATTGGTCTTAACTTATTCCACCAAATGGGCCCTTGTGCTTCTCGTCCTACGCGTCTAGAATCAGTTAAATAAAAGTATAAAAATCCAATTGCGGGGAGAACAGCTAAAAATGATACTTTTCTTAAAAAATTAGAAGACATATGTCTAGCTATAAAAGCAAATCCAAAACGAACACCTAAGCAGCCAACTAAAAACAATAGAGTTTTATTTATTTTTATCATTAATAAAGATAAATAAAATTATTTCGACGCGTTAATAAGAGATTTATAACATTCATCTTCGAGTTCTTCTTTGAATTCATCCAAATACCATTTTTTAAATCCAGCTTTATCTCCAATATCTAACTTACCTATGCCTTCTTTATTATCCAATAAAGGTTCTTTTTCATTATCATCCAAATGGCCAACCAACAAATGTTTTGCAATTTTTTTATTCTGAGAATTCTCTCTAATCCATTTTATACACATTATAATAACTACAGAATAACCTTTATTTCATTAGTTCTAATTTCAAAACAGAGAGAACAATCCACGCTATTACAGAAACCATATATGCAATCTTTACACGTTCTTGTGTAATATCACGATTTTTATTTTTGTTTGAATATTTATAGTATGTATGTGACCCAATTAAATATCCTAAACCAGCAAGAACAGTAACAAATGTTTGTATAGTATAATTTTTAATATACGCATCGGTTTTATTAGCCTCAACTATAAATAACGTGCCCAATAATCCCAATGGTAAAGCACCTACAACCGCCGCATATTTCTGTGACATATGACGAGATGTCCATTTAATCCCTGCAATAACTGTTCCGCCAATTAAAAAAGGTAAACCATATTGTTTAACTGTATCCATATAATATAAATCAACAAGATAAATTAATTGCTGCCTAATTTATGTCCCGCGCCACTGAAAGGAACAAAGACCCCAATTTTTGTTGTTGTTTTGAAACTCTCAAGTTTAGTATTTCTAGCAGCACTATCACCAGCGAATGCAATTTTTTTATTAACGCCTGTAACCTTAGGCAAATCATCAGTCGTTTGTTCTTGAACTTCTTTTGTAATTTTGGGAGGTTCAATATAATCAGCTGGCGTATCAAAATCCAAATTAACATCAGTGTTCAAAATATCAATACTATTTCCCGGTTTGCACTCAACAACATCAATATGATAGATAGTATCAAGATGATTAATACTAAGAGTATCACCAACTGAAATAATAGGATAATCTTTACTCATAAATCTTTCTAATACTGCCTTAGGATTACTTAACTCAATAAAAGCAGTTTTTCTAGGTTTAAGTTTAATATAACTGCCTTTTAAAGGATGACACAATTGAACATCGATATTTTGACCGTCACATATCAATAGATGTTCCATAATTCTATGTGGTACAACAAAACAACCAGGTGGGCCAGTAAACTCTTCAACACCACAAACAGTTGAAACACCATATTCCGGATGTGTTAATTTAAAATAAAGAGGAAACTGTTCTTCTTTATATTTATAAAGCATTGATTCTGGCAGAAATATTTTATTGGAATGAACTACACGGTCAACAACGTGTTTTGGTTTATCACTACAAGCCATACTAAAACACATAAGTGTTGTTTTAGCTTCACTAGCAGGATTAGCATCAACATCAGTGTGGAGCCTTCCTGTAAATCGGTCAACCTCATTTCCTGTAGGTTCAAATACGTTTTGACTAATATCCATATTATTTGTTTTGATATAAATAAAAATATTATTTTTATATCAATTTTTCAATCCCCTCTTACCCAAGAATGAAAAAATTTTTTAATAAAATCATTTATAATCTCATTATTAACCTTTCTCCCACCACTTATCCAGTTGGGATAATATTTTACTCCATCTTCTTTATTATTAAATATAAATCGTGATAATTTTTTATCGGCTGTTAAAGGATTTAATATAAAATAGTTTGGAAATTTCTCGCCCATTTTATTACAATACTTATTAACATTTAAATGGTGGTAATAACTTTTCTGACATTATTTAAACATATACCAATAAAAATACTATATGAGTTTAATATCAATTTTAAATCAAGTAGCTTCGTGGTCATATTTCGAGTATATGGATTATACTTTAACCAATTTTATAACTCCAAAATTGGCAAGAAATGCTACAGCCGGTTGTCACGCGATATTGGCAACAGTTTTGGCTGGCGGATGTTTAATAGCAGATGAAAAAACATTTGATGGGGCATATAAAATATTAAAACTATTTTCCACAGGATATTTTATGTATGATATACATTATATTTTGCGTAAGGATAAGTTAACAATAACAAGATGGGCCTGGTTATATCATCACATCGTTACAATAGGATATTTACATCAAAATCCAAAAATATATGGCGCGCACAAAATTATTTTTTGGGGAGAGTTATCTAATATTCCTTCTTATTTTGTGTATTACTATTTGCAAAAAAAAATGACAAACACACAACAATTTAAAATATGGGGCTTAATACAAAAAATTTTATATGGTGGAATAAGACTTCCTGTATTAGGCAAACTAACTTATGATCTTATTACAACAGTTAAAGATAAGGGACCTATTTATTCGGTTTTACCAGTATACTTGATGGGTTTAATTTGGACAACTAATTTATTAAGTCAGCGACATTAATTTTAAGTCAGCGACATTAATTATAAGTCAGCGACATTAATTATAAGTCAACGACATTAGACACACTTAGATTTTTCGTTATCTTCTGAATCGGCTTCCATACATTCATCTGATTCATCACTTTCAACAAGAACTCCATCATCAGGAGGCTTCCTCCTATTCCTCTTTCTCGAGATAATATTATCAGTAGCGTCAAAATCATCATCTTCATATTCGCTGTCTATAATATTACCATTTTCATCAGTAACAACATTGCTCCATCCACTGTTATTAAACGGTGCAAAACCACCATTCATAAAATTCTTACAAAACCGACTTTTCAAATAAACCAAAGCCAAATAAACTTCTTTATCAAAATGGATACAAAACATAGTGGTATAAATAACAACAAGTGAAAACAGCAAAGAGCTATAACTAAACATATAAAAGGTCATATGAGCAAGTAGAAAGCCCATAAGACCCAAAAACACAGGAAACATAGTAGAGAACATAGAGCTAGAAAGAGGCATATTTTATCTAATTATAGAAAGGATATATCCATTTCAATTTTATAATTTGAAAAAGAAATCTTGTTACATATTATATGTTTGGTGATAATTTTAGAGAGATATTAGGATACTTAATGAATATTTATATTTTGGTAATAGTGGCTTTTGTGGGTTGGAATTTCGTTAAGGATACCCAACAAGTAATATATTGGAAGCGACATAATATGGAACGTGGAGAATATTTCGATAATTCAACACAATATTAACTAAATTTACCATAAATATTTTGCAGCATCTCCTTCGTAGGTTTAATATCAACGACGAGATGAACTCTAACAATATCACTTTTATTTTCTACAGCGTGAAGACAATTAACATTTGTATACCACAAACGTCCAGCATCTAAATGACAATTAAAAAAAGGATTTGCTTTATATTTATTGGTTTGTATTAGCTTAGGAAAATAAGAGGTAGGATAACCTAAAAACATTTTACATTTTGGGTCTGTTACGATAGGAATATGACAACGAATAATATTCATTTTATCTTTAAAAACACTATTATCTGTATGAAAACCAACCCATTTTCCTGGAACTAGACTTAATAAGCGAACAAGATAAACTTCAGAACCATTTTTTTCTATTTCTGTAAGAATCTCTCTAATATAATTACAATGTTTCATATTATCAGTATATTTGTAAGGATTCACACTATTCTCAACTAAATTATGTGTTTCTAAAAAAGGTTGTATCTTTCCCTGATATCCTTTCAAAGTAATAGACTTCCATATATTCAAAAATTCAGCACCCTTACCTTTATCCTCCCATCCAGTTTCGGTATTTGAAACAACACATTCTAAATCCTGTTTGAGTTTTTCGATATCATATATTCTATCATTTAAACAAAAAATATTTTTAGTAATAGGAAGATTTGGTATTAAATCTCCTCTCCAAAGTTTATTTAATTTAAGTGCAGCCGAAAAATCGGTTTTGCACAATTGTAGAAATTGTTTATCGCTCATAGGTTGTCTACGTCTTTTCCACATTGTTATATTTATAGATAAATAAATTTCAACTATAACTTAATAGTATTGTGCTCGATTCATTTTATTTTTTTGTTTAATAAAATCTCGAATAAACCGAGACCACTTAGCATCACACTTAATAGTTGCACAGACAGCACTACCCGAACCATCATCATTATTTAATAGTATTCTGGGAGAATATTTTAGTTTCATATATTTATCATTAAAGGAGTAATATGGAAGACACACGGGTGCCGATTTACATTCTTCATGTTCAGTAAATACAATTTTTACAATTTTACCACCCTGAACACTAGTTTCCAGATACCGCTGTGCTGTGTGAGCAATTTCTGGATATTCAAACCACGAAAAGACACCATCGGAAGAAACACCTATAAAATACCAGTGAGTGGGGACAGATTTAAAGAAAGCAAGTTTTATTTCTTCAAAAGCCTCTGGATTTTTTTGTCGAATTAGATTAATAGAATTTAGTTTTATTCCTTCCACACCAGCTGACTCGTGCAATTTTTTATCATCATCACTCAAAACTTCATCTAAATATGGCATAAGGTCTAAATCTTGAATTCTTGCATTCATACGGTTTGTTGAACTAACATACAAAACGTATTCTTTACAGTTACTATTAGTAACCATTTTGACAGAGTTCATACGACAGGGCATAGTTGCTACTCCAAATACGTCGTTTTCTATTGTTTCGTTAGTCGCAGTCGTAGTTGCAGTTGCAGTTACAGTAGCAGTCGCAGTTGACATTTTTATAATGTATTATTAAATAAATAATAGTTTCAATTTTATAATACTATTTTTATGCTTCTAATATCGATAGGTTCAGCATCATAATTATTATGTCCTGATGGTGTTTTGCCAATATAAACTAAATCACATTTTGTAATAGGAACTATAGTGGATGTATTAATGGGTTTTATACAACAAAAAAAACATTTGTTGCAACATTTTGTAAATAAATAGACGTGAGCTATACAAAATTCATAAAGTGATAGCCCCAAAACCCAAACAACAATTCCTAATAATATAATAATGACAAATAACATTGCAACAATCATAAACATATTCCATAATTCTATGATAGGGTTTGCATCCATATTATATACTAACTAAAAATCAAATAATATGTTTAATTAGTATTCATAAATGCTTTCCCAATACAAATCTCTCCATTAGGATTAATAACAACAACATAAAATGAAGAATCAACATCAATATCTTGTTCTCCATCTGCCATATATCCCATTTCTAATTCAAGTAGATTATCTATATATTCATCAACATCAAATTCATTCCAATAATCGGGAACCTCAAACTCCCAACCATTCCACCAAATCTTCCATTTCCAATAAATATAATGCAAGATAAATCCAATCCATTCGCAAGAAATGGTTAATATTTTAACTATCAAAAATGAAAAAAATATACAAAAAATAAATGCAACAAAAATGCTAAAAAAATATAAAACTGTCCATAATATATTTTCCATCTACCAGTAATAAAAAATATAAATAAATTTTTATGTGGTTTCATAAAATTGAAATGAGAAAATAGAGAGATAAGTATTTAACTCTCAAAAACAACAACATAAATAAAACACAAAACAATTCAAACAATAATGGACACAGAAAGCTGCACTCTTATCTCTGACCAAAATAATGGTTCAGATGCGCTCACTCTCATATTTATTATGATAGTATTAGTAGCAACTTATATAGCTAGTTTAATAGAAGAAAATAGAATAAATTATTAACGTTTCAAACAAGTTTGTATTATATTATTAAAATAAAGATATCGCATACGGTCATTTATTGATGGTATAGCTTGTGACATTGTTTTATATCTACACAAAAACAAGTCTGGCGCGGTTTTCAAGTGCATTGGAGTGGATTTAAATGATTTTTTTTGAAAAAAAAATTCTACGATGAGCCTTCTAACACGTTTATGATATAAAACATAAACAAATTTCACATATCTTTCTTTCTTATTAGTGCAACTAGAATAAATAATACGTGGTCCTATATACGGAAAAAGCAATCGAGGTATATGGGTCATTACTGAATTGAAGTTTGTAACTTCAGAAGTTTTTTGTAAATGTTTCCCGTGAAGTTTAATATTATGAAACAAATAATTACTTATCTCTCTAACCATCTCGTCAGGAAGTCGTTTCTTGGCACCAATTTTATCTAGTATAATTGCGAATATATTTGTCATTGATATATATATATTAATTTTTATATTTATATATATATTCCTGAAAAGATGCCACTTGAACTTATAACGTAAATTTAATAAAATAGTATATAATATAAATGGGAATATGTTGTTGTAAACAAGACGGTCAACCTTATTTTATAATGAGAAACAATACATTGGTAAGAAATGAAAACAAACGTAAAAAAAATTTAAGTGATATTTATAAACGTTATGCAAAAAAAAAATGTTTTATATGTGATGATGTAAAATATGGAAGACAAGTAAATGTAGTATATGGAGAAGAATTTATATGTATAGATTGTGTAATAGATAAAAATAAAAATAAAAAAGAACAACACAATCATTATAAGACTACTGGTCGGTATAATTAAAACCACGGACAACATTTGGAGAAAAAACTTCGTTTTTGAACAAGTAATGCATTTTGCTGACAATGGATACAAATGTCTAAAGTATCACCACAAACCTTTTTTTTTTTCTTGCTCCAACGTTGGAAGCACGTATAATGAACCTTTTTATTACAAACAAGACAAAAAACTTTATCTTGTTTGTTTTCGACATTATCAAAACATATGAGACATTCTTGTGACATATATATATATATATATATAGTATCTTTTTAAAACTTAATATATATAATTGCAAAGATGCTTAAAAAAGTAACACCATACTAGTGTGTGAAGGAGTCTTAGTATAAAAAAAGTAGTCTAACAAGTCCCTATGTACAGAAAATTGAAACAGGGGGCAAGTGTCAAATAAGGAGGTGTAAAAATAATCTCCTTTAGCTCAGTTGGTAGAGCATCGGTCTTATGAGCCGAAGGTCGCGGGTTCAAACCCCGCAGGGAGAATTAAGGGAGCCCGGGAACAAATGGATTCTAACAGCAATATTCAAAATAAAGTCCTTTTAACTTAATAAATAATGAATCCAGTAACGGAAACGAACAGCAAATTATAAATTGCCTTATTAGCACGTGGTCGCAGGATCGAAACCTGCTCGAAGCATTAGCTTCGGTAGCTCAGTGGAAGAGCGCGTAAATGAATTGTTTCCAGCAAAAATAAAAAAACAAGCAAGGTGGCGTAGTCTGGTCGATCGCGGAGGACTTAAGATCCTTTGGGCGTAATGCCCCACACGGGTTCAAATCCCGTTCTTGCTATTTTTGTCAACATCCAGCAATTAATCATAACATTAAGACTTAAAATCTTCTGGCCGTAAGGCGTCGCAGGTTCGAATCCTGCCTAGGGTGTATGCCCTAGTATGCAAGTGGTCTAAGCAGGTTCGTTAAAATGTTGACAGCATCTAATCCTGAATGTAGTTGGTACTGCCGCTTTGTCGGAACCCAGTTCGAATCTGGGCAGGATTACGGGGAGCACGGATACGGGGAGCACGGAAATTGTTAGTTAAACTGACCTGGTGCTAACGCATTGACGATAGGTAACGGGCGTAGGGAG
>Ga0233412_10000619_pt1 | contig 20225 bp, 22 predicted proteins | sample Na_anoxic_4_MG_FD_180667 | JGI IMG/M metagenome (GOLD analysis project Ga0233412, IMG submission 180667) | Seawater microbial communities from Saanich Inlet, British Columbia, Canada - Na_anoxic_4_MG | ecosystem: Environmental > Aquatic > Marine > Inlet | place: Canada: British Columbia...
AAAAAGACCTATGAGATATTTGCGCCTGTTAAGGAAAATGGTTTCCATAGCTTTAAGGCCTTAAAAGGTGATGAAAATATAGACCTAAATTTTACAAACACACGCCTTTCGCCAAAATCATTAGCCTTTCCTCAATCAGAGAGGATGTTTGAATTTAATCTCGATGAGAAAAGCGCGGATGGCAATATAGTAAAAGAGGCTCCGAAAGATTACCCCCCTACCGTAATATTTGGCATTAGGCCATGTGATGCAAAGGCCTTGAGATTAATGAATGTGAATTTTGACAACCCAGAATTTAGAGATCCATGGTGGGTTAAGCGTCTGGAATCAATGACACTAATAGGTCTTGGATGTAATGAACCCTTGAGTACCTGTTTTTGCACATCTCTTGGTTCTGAACCCTTCAATGAAGAGGGCCTGGACGTTCTCCTTTTTGATCTTGGAGAAAATTTTCTGGCAAGGACGCTTACACCTAAAGGTGAAAAGCTCCTTGATGAGGCGGGAGTGAATAAGGATGCGGACAGCACTATAAAGAAAAGGGCTAACGCCTTAAAAGAAGAATCTGAGAAAAAGATAAGCAGTAGTGTACCTACAGATAAGTTAAAGAAAAAGAAAGTTAATGATCTTTTTAATGCACCATTCTGGGATGATGTTGCATTTGCCTGCATAAATTGTGGCACCTGTACCTTTTTATGCCCGACCTGCTGGTGTTTTGATATACAAGATGAGATAACAAAAAAGCAAGGTGATAGGATTAGAAACTGGGATAGTTGCATGTTTCCATTATTTACCCTTCATGCCTCAGGGCATAATCCACGATCTGAAAAGGTACAGAGGGTCAGGCAGCGATTTATGCATAAATTAAAATATTATGGAGACAAATATAATAATGGGATTGCATGTGTTGGGTGTGGCCGATGCGTGAAATATTGTCCCGTAAATATTGACATACGAGATGTCTTTAAGCTTATGAATGAAACTTGAAACTGGAAACCTGAAACTGGAAACCCTGGCCCAGACCTGATTTGCATGGTTTGTTGCAACAGGCTTCGCTTGTAAAACATTATGGCGACATCGTTATAATACATGTGAGTCGCACCAGGGCGGGCTGGAAACTTGTAATGAATAACGAATGCTAATCAAATTTTTATCAGTTTCCTATCTAAATAAAGATAAGTAGTGCTTAAAGGTAACATCAATTTAATTATCAATATTCTTTTTTAACTCTTTGTGGGCAGAATTACTATCAAGTTTCAAGTTTCAAGTTTCAAGTATCAAGTTTCCAATAACAAGGAGGTTATTTTGTTAGACAATCCATATCTCCCTCTTCCTGTAAGGATTGAACAGATCACTGTAGAAACGGAGGATAAAAACTTAAGGACCTTTAAGTTAATGTTTCTTAATAAAGAAGATAACGAAAACTTTACTTATACCCCAGGACAATTCTGTGAGATTTCTATACCAGGCCATGGTGAAATACCAATTGGCATAGCTTCATCTCCAACAGAGACGGGATTTCTCATGTTTACGGTTAATAAGACCGGAGTGGTAACCAAATACATTCACAACATGAAAGAAGGAGATATAATTGGGGTGAGAGGTCCATTAGGCAACTGGTATCCCTGGGAAGCAATGGAAGGTAAAAATGTAATAGTAATTGGTGGAGGGTTTGCATTTACTACCCTGAGATCGAGTATTGTCTATATGTTAAATCCAGAAAATAGAAATAGATTTAAGGATATTACGGTTGTATATGGGGCACGATCTCCAGGTCTGCTTCTTTACAGGGAAGAACTTGCTGAATGGGAAAAGAGAGATGACATAAATGTCCATATCACTGTTGATAGCACTGACGATCCAGATTGGCAGTATAATGTCGGTTTTGTGCCCACTATTACGGAGCAGAAAATCACAACAAGTGAGGATTCCTATGCACTGGTCTGCGGGCCCCCTATTATGATCAAATTTACTCAGCCAGTGCTTGAGAAGGTGGGATTCTTACCTGAACAGATAATCATGTCTTTAGAGATGAGAATGAAATGTGGAATAGGGATCTGTGGTAGGTGTAATATTGGTGATAAGTATGTTTGCAAAGATGGCCCTGTATTTTCCTTAGCCCAGCTCAATGAGTTACCAAAGGAATATTGATACTTAAAATTCTACCTTTGCCATCTCCTTTCCGTTAGAGATCTAAACCTTTAAGTTCTTCTAAGATTGCTTTCTGCTTTTTGTTTAATTTTTTTGGAACCGCGATATGTATTTTTACATATTCGTCCCCTCTGCCACCCCCATTCATCCTGGGCATGCCGTGCCCCCTTAATCTCATTCTTGAGCCGCTTTGAGTTCCAGTTGGTATCTTAAGACTAAGTCTTTTACCGTCAATGGTTGGCACCTCAATCTTTGTCCCCAATGCAGCTTCCGAGAATTTTATTTCTCTATTCATATAGAGATCGTTGCCTTTTCTCTGAAAGACAGGATGATCTAAAATCTTTATTTTAATATAAAAATCTCCTGGAGGTCCTCCTTCTGGCCCTGGTTGGCCCTTGCCAGCAAGCCGTAATTTTTTACTATCTGCTATCCCGGCGGGTATCTTAACCTTCATTTGTTGGTTAATTCCGCCTAAATTATATGAGATAGTCTTTTGTTCAGTCTTGACAATATCTTGCAGGTGTATGGGGAGTTCGTAGATTACATCCTGGCCTTTGAAATGGCCAGTGCGGCCACCAAAGTTAGTAAAAACGGAACTATAGGGATCGGATTGTGCCCCGGATCCAGATCTTCTGCTTGCTCCAGAGAAGATATGGTTGAATATGCCTGAACCTCCACCCCTTTTCCAGCCGCCTGCATTTCCAAAGCCAAATTCTTTAAATATATTGTTAAAATCAAAGTTACTGAAGATATCATCCTGGCTATATCTTTGCTGAAAACCCTCAGCACCAAACATATCATACTGTTTCTTTTTCTCTGAATCACTTAAGACCGCATAGGCCTCACTTATCTCTTTAAATCTCTCCTCGGCAGCCTTGTCATCCTTGTTCCTGTCAGGGTGGTATTTCATAGCCAGCTTCCTGTAGGCCTTTTTAATGTCCTCAGGGCTGGCAGATTTATCAACTCCGAGTATTTTATAGTAATCTTTATTGGACATTTTATATTCTTGCTGCACCTTTCTAAATGGGGTTACTTTTGTAAATATAAGCAGGGTTTACAGTAAAGTCAAGAAGGCGCATCTCCCCTTTTTGATGTGGTTTTGGCCATTATCCCTCCCCTTGAAGACCAATTGATTGTCACTATAAGCCAATCAGGCTCACAGGCTGTAAATAAGAGATTAGCAATTTCTTCAGTAATATATTCCTGCCAGTTTCTTTTGTTTCTCCACATCATTAGATAATCCCTGACGGATTTGCTTTCAAGGATTTTCTCTTTTGGTTTGTATTGTATGGTGATAACACCTTGATCATGCCTTTCCGAAACTGGGCAAAGGGATTGAAATTCCGGGTATTCCCATTCAATCAATGGTGAATGATTACGTGCAGGAAAGGTAATTAATGTAACTCCTTCGGGGGTCTCAACTTTTGCCTCAGATGAGGTTGAATAGTCGGTCATTCCAGACTTCTCCTCCATCCAAAAAGATAATAATTAAAGGTGAGATTCCTGAATACTTTGAAAAATTGATCGGGAAATGTCAATATCAAAAATGCCTAAAGTTTAGCCTATACATAATTTTAGCTCACTTTAGTCACTTTAGTCACTTATTTTTATTTGATTTTAATTAAAATGCATAAGATACTGAATATTAGAAAATAGAAACTCGAAACTGGATAAATAAAAAAGGTTACTATTGTAAAAAAGGTTAATTATGATTTGGCTCTTTCCCAAAATCAGTGGGTAAGTTATCCCCCTCCCCTTGTGGGAGGGGGTAAGGGGGAGGGGCATTAGAAGATGGCCCAGCTTATTATAAAAACAGCTAAAACTCTCAGAAAGAGATCAACAGATGTAGAAATGTTATTGTGGAGATATTTGAGAGTTAAACAAATGGAAGGGTTGAAATTCAGAAGGCAACAGCCAATCGGAAGATATATTGTTGATTTTGTTTGCTTTGAAAAGAAAATAATCATTGAAGTCGATGGAGGGCAACACGCCCTATAAACAAAGAAAGATACGGAAAGAGATGAATGGCTTAGAAGTCAGGGATTCAAAGTTCTCAGATTTTGGAATAATGAAGTATTAACCAATACGCAGGGTGTTTTACCTGCCTGTGCGTTGCACGCAGACAGGGAGGAGGTACGGATAAACTGTTTATCACACCCTCCCCTTAATCCCCTCCCATCAAGGGAGGGGAAAAAAAGACTAAAACTCCCATCAAGGGAGGGGGATTTACCCGCTTGAAATGGGAAAGAACCTATGATTTTCCCAAGTATCAAGCCCGCCCTGGCGCGACTTCCTTGGCAAATATTGCAATTTCTATATTATTTATAAGTCCTGGCAATACAGCCTAATCCCGATTGTACCTGCCCGCAGGACGGCAGGCGGGTCGGGACAGGCGGGTCTGGGCCAGGGTTTCCAGTTTCAAACTAAAATCTGTTTCGTTATGAATGGTTCGCGATGGAGATGGGTAAATTGATCTATTATCGAAGGTATATAATAATTTTTGTCTTATTTTTTCTTTCACTTGTTTTAATACACTGCGACTCCAGAGGGGATGAAAGAGAAAATAAAAACACCGTTGACCTAATCAGGATAGATACATCAGCCATTCGCCCTGATGATGGGGATACTTTTTTTTACAAAGATCTTACAATACGAGTTTTAGGTATAGATACACCTGAGATTATCCATAAACAACATGGCATATTTGAGGATCAGCCTTATGGTCGAAAGGCAGCGGCAATGACAATAGATATCTTAAGAAAGGCCAGGATTGTTGAATATGTTCCCTTTCAGAATGATAAGTATGGTCGTCTTCTGGCACATGTATTTGTAGATGGGAAACTTTTGGCTGTCCATTTGATTAAAGCTGGCTTAGCATATGAAACCGTATCTTATTATGGAGATAATGGATTTCCAGGGATTGCGGAAAGGATTCTAAAGGCCGCTCATGAAGCCCCACATCCACCATTTGAGAGGCCATACAAATGGCGTCAGAGGCATCAGAAAAGAAAATGGAAGTAATAACCACCCATATGAATGCTGACTTTGATGCCCTGGCATCTATGCTGGCTGCCAAAAAGCTTTATCCTGAGGCAAAAATGGTATTTCCCGGTGCCCAGGAAAAAAACTTGAGGAATTTCTTTCTGCATACAAGTTCGTATCTTTTTGATTTTTTACGCATAAAAGATGTTGATTTTAATAAAATCAGAAAACTTATCCTGGTTGACACACGTCAAAAAAAGCGGATCGGTAAATTTAAAAAACTCTTAGACAGGAATGATTTGGAGATACATATCTATGATCATCATCCTCCATCTGATGATGATATCAAGGGTGATTTTGAACTTATCCGAGAACTTGGGGCAGGTACATCCATTTTGATAGCAATAATAAGAGAAAAGGGTATCAAAATTGCTCCTGATGAAGCAACCTTGATGTCGCTTGGTATCTATGAAGATACTGGCTCTTTTACCTATTCTTCTACAAAACCAGAGGATCATGAGTCTGCTGCCTGGTTATTAGAGCAGGGAGCATCTCTTAATACGATCTCTGATATGTTAACGAGAGAGTTAACCGCCGAACAGGTGTGGCTTTTAAATGATTTGATGGCCTCTGCTACTAAGAACATTATAAATGGTGTAGAGGTGGTTATAGCCAAGACAAAAAGCGATAGGTATATAGGTGATTTTGCCGTTCTTGTTCAAAAATTTATGGAAATGGAAAACCTTAACGTTATATTTGCGCTTGCCCAGATGGAAAACAGGGTCTATTTGGTAGCCAGGAGTAGACTTCCGGATGTCAATGTTGCAGAGATTGCTTGTGAATTTGATGGTGGCGGACACCCTCAGGCCGCATCAGCTACCGTCATTGGCAAAACACTTATTCAGGTTGAGGAAGACCTTAATGCCTTACTTGTAAGCCGGATAAACTTTGAGAGATTGGCTAAGGATATAATGACCTCTCCTGCAATTCATATATTGCCTGAGGCTATCCTCAAAGAGGCGGGTGATATATTAACCAGTTACAATATTAATGTGTTGATGGTAATTGATGAAAATACAAAGCTTAAAGGATATATATCTAGACCAATAGTAGATAGAGCCGTTTTTTTAGGCCTGGAGGAAAGGCCTGTAAAAGAGTATATGAATGTGGAATTTTTCCACGTAAGGCCTGAAACTACTTTGAATGAAATACAGGATTTGATTATTAATAACAAGGTCAGAATCCTTCCAGTATTAGAGGACAGCAAACTGCTTGGAGTTATTACAAGAACAGATTTTTTAACTATCTTGATAGATAAATCCCCTACACCCCAGTTTTTTTATGATTCAGAGGAAATTCCAAGGTTTGTTCGGGAAAAAAATATCGGGAACTTACTTAAAGAAAGGCTACCCGATAAAATAATAACGTTATTAGAGGATCTTGGAGAAACAGCAGATAAGTTAGATTTTAATGCCTTTCTTGTGGGCGGTCTTGTAAGAGATGTTGTATTAAAGAGGAAAAATTTTGATGTGGATATCGTCATAGAGGGAGATGGTATCCAGTTTGCTAAAACCTTTGCCGATCATTTTGGTGCCAAGGTGAGGAGTTATCCCAAATTCGGGACTGCCGTTCTGGTTATGCCAGATAATTTCAAGATTGATGTTGCCACCGCCAGGATAGAGCATTACGAATCACCAGCTGCGCTGCCTGAAGTTAAGTTAACTTCTTTAAAGAGGGATCTTTTCAGGAGGGACTTTACCATCAATACTCTCGCTGTTCATCTTAATAAGGGCCATTATGGTACCCTTATAGATCATTTTGGTGCCATGCGGGATATTAAAGAACGTGTTTTAAGGGTGCTTCATAACCTTAGCTTTATTGAAGACCCTACAAGAATTTTTAGGGCAATTAGATTTGAGCAGCGGTTTGGATTTAAAATAGGAAAACTTACGGAAAGCCTGATTCAAAATGCTGTCAATATAAATTGTCTTGAGAATCTCTCTAAACAAAGACTCTTTATAGAAGTAAAACTAATTTTAAAGGAGGAGGATCCCATAGGGGCAATAGAGCGGATGGATGGATATGACCTTCTGAAATTTATCTCACCCGGGCTTAAGCTTACCGGGGAGATAAAAAATGTCCTCAAAGAAATAAAGGGAATTTTAGTATGGTTTAACCTCCTTTACCTTGATGTTATATATAAACCATGGAAGGTATACTTCCATGGTTTAACCTCTTCTTTAAGCGATGATGCCTTGGATAATTTAGCCACGAGGATGCAGGCTCAGGATAAAGAAATTTTACGTATGATCTCCGATCGCCAAGAGATACAAAAGGCCTTAAAGGAACTTTCTCAGCTAAAGGATAAGAAAAATTATTCTTTATATCGAATTCTCTCACCTCTTTCTCCCGAGATTTTGCTTTGTGGCATGGCAAAAACTAAAAGCGAGAGGATAAAGAGATGCATATCCATCTTTTTTACCAAGCTTAAAGGAACAAAGATCTTTATAAAGGGCAAAGATCTCATTGATATGGGTTATAAACCTGGTTTACTTTTCAAGGAGATATTTGAAAGTATTCTGGAGGCCAAGTTAGAGGGTGATATAAGCACGAGGGAAGATGAGATTAGATTTTTAAAAGATAGATTTGGGAGTTTACATCACAGGTAGTATCTATTAAAGACTATATATTTATTGGGATTGATCTATTATGAAATCTGGAAATGATTTGTGGATTAATGAATTCAGGAATTCCTTATGTAACTCAACTTTTTACAAACTCGTAAAAAGCCTTTTGCGAGCGATTTTGGACACTTTTGGAAAAAGATTCATAAAATGCTGAGCATTAAAATCGCCAAACTGTTTGAGGAGCATGTGTATGTCTTTTTTTGTCAAATGCCCAAAACAAAGGCCCGTTCAGGGGCGTTTCAAAAAGGTGCATATGTACAGATCAATAGAAGACAAGGGCATGTTGCTTTGCACCATTTTGAAACGGCCCACTACTGTGAATTTATAGGGCATTACAAAAAAAGACATACACATGTTCCTTCTCAGACCCTTAGGCCGAGTTTTTGGCGTTTAGCAAAGCATTTCATGAATCCCAAAATGGCCATCATGAGCGAGTAAAAGGACTTTTTACGAGATTATCAACTTTTGAATTAGTGTGTTTCTGGTTATCCGAGTTAGGATCGATTAGATATACCTGTTAGGAGGATGAAAAGGATGGAGAAAAAGAGAATTGTCAGCGGCATGAGACCAACCGGGAGACTTCACCTTGGACACGTTTATGGGGCCTTAAATAACTGGCGCTCCCTTCAAAAGGATTATCAGTGTTTTTACTTTATCGCTGACTGGCATGCCTTAACAAGTGAATATGAACACACAGAGATTATCAAAGAGAGCATGAGGGGTATAATCATAGACTGGATTGCAATTGGCCTCGACCCTGAAAAATCAGTTTTTTTTGTCCAATCAGACATAAAAGAACATGCAGAGCTTCATCTGATTTTTTCAATGATAACACCCCTTTCATGGCTGGAAAGAAACCCCACATATAAAGAGCAGCTTACGGAAATGTCTCAAAAGAATCTTTATACCTATGGATTTTTGGGCTATCCGGTTCTACAGGCAGCGGATATTTTGATGTATAAAGCAAATGGTGTACCTGTAGGAGAGGACCAAAGCCCTCATGTTGAATTGACAAGGGAGATAGCCCGTCGTTTCAATTATTTCTATTCAAATATTTTTCCTTTGCCAGATACCCTGCTCACACCAGAGGCAAAAATACTTGGTATAGACAGAAGAAAAATGAGTAAAGGTTATAAAAATGCTATATTTATATCTGACGCAAAGGAAGTAGTGAATAAAAAAGTAGCAGATATGATTACTGATCCTCAGAGGGCAAGAAGGTATGACCCGGGCAGACCTGATTTCTGCAATGTCTTTACCTTTCATGAGTTATATACTGATAAAAACATAGTTAAAGAGATAGAGGAGGGCTGCAAAAATGCATCCATAGGCTGTGTGGACTGCAAAAAGAAAATGGCAGCTAACTTAAATGAAGCTTTAGAACCGATAAGAGAGAAGATAAGGGCGTTAGAGGGCGATCCTAAAATTATAGACAATATTATTGATGAAGGCAATAATAAGGCACGCAAAATTGCCAAAAAGACGATGGAAGAGGTGAGAGAGGTTGTTAAAATTTAATCATGACCTTTACAACAAAACTTGAGTTATTTGAGGGTCCGCTTGATTTATTACTGCACCTGATAAAAATAAATGAGGTAGAAATCTCAGATATACCCATAGCCACTATCACTGATCAATATCTTGAATATCTAAACCTTATGAGGTCCTTAGACATTAATGTTGCCGGTGATTTTTTGGTTATGGCATCTACCCTGATGCACATCAAATCCAAAATGCTCCTTCCGAAACAAGAAGATGATTTAGTGGAAATAGAAGACCCTCGGGAGGAAATTGTGCGTTCCCTCACTGAATATATGCAGCTTAAAGACGCAGCTAATGAATTGGTATCCAGGGATATTCTCTATAGAGATGTTTTCAAAAGAGGCATTGAAATAAAAAAAGGGGAAGAAGATATTGCTACAACAAATGTTACGCTTTATGATTTGATGGATGCCTTTAAAAAGGTTATAAGAAAAAAACATCCTGGCATAGTCCTTAGATTCAGCGCTGAGTCATGGTCTATTAAGAAAAAGATGATTGAAATAATAAGGATATTAAAAGAGAAAAAAAATCTTTTGCTTGGTGACCTATTCTCTACGATGGAATCTGTTTCAGAAATGATTGCAACCTTTTTAGCCTTGCTTGAACTGATAAGGACTGGCTTTGTAAATGTTTTTCAGGGCAAAGAAAGTAGCGATATAATGCTTGAGGGAATAAAGTAACAGTTTAGTTATGTTAGCTATCATCTTTCAGTACTTGTTTTTTTAGTTTTGTCGTACTCGTTACTTGATACTGGCTACTGGATATTTGACACATCCAGCATCAAGGATCAAGCATCTAGTATCTAGTAATTTTAGACACTTCGTATGGATAATCACCTAAAATTAATAGTTGAAGCTCTTCTTTTTGCATCTGGTGAACCTCTAACCCCTCGCCAAATCCGAGATCTGCTTCCAGGAAAAGATCTTGAAGATATAAAGAAGGTGCTCAAAGAGCTTAAAGACGAATACGAAACAATGAAAAGGAGCTTCCTTCTTAAGGAGGTTGCTGAAGGCTACCAGTTCCGCTCTCTCCCTAAGTTTAGGCCGTACATTGCTAATATGCTTATGTCAACCCAATCCAGATTGAGTAAGGCAGCACTGGAGACATTGACTATTATTGCATATAAACAACCCATTATACGTCAAGAAATTGAAAGGTTGCGGGGTGTAGAGGTAGGCGGTATATTAAAGATGTTACTCAAAAAAGGATTGATTAGGATTGTGGGCCGAAAATCCTTGCCTGGTAGGCCAATAATCTATGGTACAACAAAAAAGTTTCTTGAGGTCTTTGATTTAAAGGATCTCTCCTCCCTTCCCACTCTAAAGGAGATAGAAGAGCTAAGTGATGGAGAAGAAGAATGATAAAAAAAAGGAGCGTTTAAACAAGATTATTGCTATAGCTGGTATTACCTCCAGAAGACGGGCCGATGAATTTATATCTTCAGGTCTTGTATCGGTAAACGGGTTAGTGGAGAAAAGAGTTGGCTCAAAGGCAGTATGGGGAGTAGATTTAATAAACGTTGATGGTCACCCTATTCCTGATCCTCCTAAAAAAATCTATTTACTTTTAAATAAACCATTTGGCTATGTGAGTACCCTGCACGACCCGGAAGGAAGGCCTATCATCCGAGATCTGGTTAAAGATGTTAAGGAGAGGGTTTATCCTATTGGACGTCTCGATTTTGATTCTTCCGGCCTCTTAATTCTTACAAATGATGGTGAGCTTGCCTTTAGGCTCATGCATCCAAAATTCCATATCCCAAGGACGTATAAGGTAATTGTTGAAGGTTTTGTATCAGATAAGTCAGTTGAAAGATTAAAAAAGGGTGTTATTCTTGATGATGGGCCAACTAATCCAGCTCGTGTGAGGATAATAGAGACACAACAGGGTAGAAGTGTAGTAAGGATTACGATCTTTGAGGGTAGATCCAGAGAAATAAGAAGGATGTGTGAAGCTGTTGGGCATAAAACTCTAAAGCTTACCCGGATAGGGTATGGTAATCTTAACTTAGGCGACCTAAAGATTGGGAAATACCGGCGCCTTAAAAATGTGGAGGTAAAGGCCTTACGTACATCAGTTGGGCTTGATTAACTATTCGGCCACGAATGGACACGAATTGACACAAATGAACCTACCCGCCCCGATTATATCGGGACAGGCAGGATTGTTAAATAATTGTTCGTGATAATTAGTGATAATTTGTGGCTGAACAGTAACGTGCTCTATTAATTTTATTTGCAAATATTTTTTTACAATAGTATTAAATTACATATAGATATATTCGGGCGGTTAACTCAGCGGGAGAGTGCCATCCTCACACGGTGGAAGTCGCGGGTTCAAACCCCGCACCGCCCACCATGTAAAATCAAGGGGTTACCGGCTTTATCGGTAACCCCTTTTTTATTTCTTAAATCACAGATTACATTAATTGTTGAAAAATCAATTTCCCATCACTTTATACTTCGTACTGCTCTGGGGCCATTCTCTATAGTGTGGAAATCGCGAAGCCATTGCTCATGCAATTTATGCCATAGAAATAGAATGAGATTATCCTTGTACTGCCACTATGCCATGAAATAAGTATCGTGTCCCCGGAATCGGAATTATTTCTCAATTTTGTTTGACTTCATATTTGTTCCAATGCTATTTTTTAAAGGATAAGTATGCAAATCTTACCATTTTAGTTAAAGGAATTGCATTATGTTAAACCGGATTAAAATTGATCCAAATATTTGCGAAGGCAGGCCGACCATCAGAAACATCAGGATTACTGTCGATTTTATCCTTAAACTTCTCGGTGATGGATACACTGCTGATGAAATCGTCCAAATTTATCCAGAACTGGAAAAAGAGGATATCTATCAAGCAGCAAAGTACGGAGCCTGGTTAGCCAGTGAAAAAACTATTGCTATCCCATGAGAATTCTTGCGGACATGCACATATCTCCGATTACTGTCCGTTTCCTTCAAGAACTCGGCCATGATGCTATTCGGGTAAATGAAATCCTGCCTTCGAATTCCGCAGATAAGACAATTGTTGAAACAGCGAAGAAAGAACGTCGGGTTATTATAACGCAGGACCTTGATTTTTCAGAAATCATTTCCCTCGCTGGTAAAAAAGCGCCTTCTCTGATCTCTCTTCGTTTGTCATCTTCGCGGATTGAATACGTAAACAAAAGGTTGGAAGAGGTTTTACCTAAAATTGAATACGATGTTGAAAATGGTTCTATTATCGTTGTAGAAGATTCCCGTATCCGGCTAAGGTCTCTTCCAGTTTAAACTCTATGCAAAGCTTTGTGTTTCTATCTGGGGAAACCATCATTATTTCTGTCTGTTTTTTTGGTTTCCTGCCCACCTTTTTCGGATTCAAACTGTGACCAGGCATATTTTCCAGATTCTCTATAAAACTTCCCATTCATCTCCTGTTATCTCAAGAAATGTGGTAACCTTTACAAGTTTGTCATCTTGGCCGGATATGTGCGTAAATGAACTGCTCCAGGTCCATTCTCTATGGTGGAGAAATCCCGGACCCACCAATCTTGCAATTTATGCCATAGAATAAGATTTTGCTTGTACTGCCAGTATGTCAGGAAATAAGTATGGTGTCCCCGGAATTTAAATTTCTCATTGAGTTTTCTTAATCATGCCATGGCCCACCTGGAGGCCATTCCGATTCAAAAGAGTTTTCGTTTTCAGTTTCCAGTGTTATGGGTAAAAGAAAATTCCGTATACCTTCCATTATGATCGAAAATTCCTCAGGCACCTCTCCCATTGGCCCTTTTCGGAGAAAAGCAGCCCACTGAATTTGCTTGTTAAATCGGTTTGCAAACTCTCTTGAAAAGATCGCCGCCTTAGAGCTTATAGACGTTTTCCTTCTTCTACAAGTTGCAGTTATGGCTTCCTGAAGTGATTGGCCTCCAAAGGGATACTTCTGGCTCAGAATCCAGATGTCAAAAAAATCCTTCATGCGGCTATTAAGATCGGCTAGATCTAAAGCTGCTTCAAACTTCTCTGCAATAATCGTCTCAACAGCATAACTTCTGACGACAGGTGGTTCCATATCCAGCAAGGTAGGAAATGACATTTCTTTTGCTGCTGGGACAATACGATCCCCAAACCCAATATCTACCTGCATTGGAATCCGTGTTTGACCCAGCCTTCCAGAGAATTTAAATCGGATTCCAGGATAATCAGAATTTGGAGACATGGGTTCGTTTGTCAGTTTAGAGAAGTCATAGACAATACCGTCTTCTATATCAATGTTTCCTATCTCCTGGATAGTTTTAGAGACCACTTCAATATTGATAGAGATAAGCCCTAAAAAATCGATGTCCTTTGTTGGTCTGGCCTGAGGAACCCCCATCCCGATAAGAAGCAATCCTCCCTTTAGTATGAAATTATCTTAATGAACGGATTGTGTAAGGCGAAAGAGAAAACGCTCAAGACCATATAAAACCAAAAGCTCTTCAAAAGGTTTATCAATTCGGCGTGCTATATTTAATAGGCGGGCTCTAACAGATGTAGCTATATTCTTTGCTTTACCAGAGGTCATGCTACCATTGCCTGGAGATATGGGAGGACAAGCTTTTCGATCTTGCAGATTCTTGCATATCCCATTAGACTCGCCGGGCTCGATCCCGATCGTTTCAGATATTCCCTGGCTGCTTCAAGCGCAACGTCCAGTCCCACAGCATTCTGCCATCGGAAACAATCAATCACCGTTTTAGGTGCGCTATAAATACGAACATCATGATCCATAATACGATGGATTTCGACTCCTTCTCTAAAAAAGGCGCCGGTGAAAAAAAATACCCTGGTAGGCGGATACTCTATTATTGGTTTTCGGGCCTTTCTCTCGACCGCAAGCCAAATATAATGAGGATTCTGTGTCGTAAGCTCATGGAAACTAAGAGCCGAGATCAGACAAATCACCCCGTTTGGAACCCTTTTCGAAACCTCTGCAAGGCCTACCTCAGCAGGGATCTCCACGTCAGAAAGCTGATATAGACCACGTGATATCGGAATGAGTACTCCCTCATTACGAAGACTATAAAGGGTACGCCTATGTATACCCTCTGCAAGGGCTTCATAAGTACGGATGAGTCCCCCTCTTCTTTTAATAATTTCTATAGCTTTTTTCCTGGCTGATTGCATGGCTGAATGGTACAAAAATGTCGGCATAATGTCAAGTTTGCCGACGTTTTTGTACCAGATTATCTGATCATGCTAGTAATGGTTTGGCATGTAAAGAGGAGGTTTTTTGCTTGCACACCATGTTTTTCTTATGGTTTGTGTAATAAAATCAGATAGAACCAGGTTGTGCCTTTTGGCAAGCAGGGTAAATTCCCCTTAGCAAAATCATAGTAAACAATGTTCCATTATAATACCATACCTTTTAGATTGTTGATATCTGGCACTAAAACCCGAGCCAGTCTTGGATATTTTTCCGCACAACATTGTGGAAATTGAAGGTATTGGCAAGATGATCACAGCTTCACTTTAATGTTTTACAACTTAAATAACTGGCAATTAAAGAGTTGACCCATCACTTCCTTCACTGCCGGTGTCATTAGGGGCTCGGTCATTGTTACAAGTATTGTCATCGTTTTCACCATCATGATCATTCTCCCCTTGCTTTCCGGTTGAATGCATCCTGGAACTCTCGGACTATTTGAATAAGGTCGTCAAACGCTGGGGGGTCACCCAAAAACATCTCGTCTTTCATGGCGGTGTAATCCGATTTCCAATCACCAAGTTGTTCATCGGGAGGGACAAGTTGTAATCTTCCCGGACACAAGGTGTCATAATCCACCCAGGTATAGCCGAAATACACCTGGCGATGGGCGGAGACTCTCCTAAAAAGCTCTATATCTTCAGAAGCTTTCTCGCCGATGCCGGCTTCAATAAGGCGGTACAAGTCATAATAATGTCTGGCCATCCGCGCTTGTCGTTTTTTATTCAACGGTCGAAATGTCTCTTCATGAAGTAGCATAGCTTTTTCCCAGAAAGTACGTTCGGGAGATACAGCTCTGACTGAGAATTGTGCTTGGTTGAGTAGATTGGGAAAAACATCTACGATATATGGATGAATATTGATTTCCTGAGTCGGCTCTATATCTGAACGGGCGCCCAGTTCGATTTTGACCACCTGGCGAAGATAAATGATCTGATCCGCAAAGGCTGTTGGGTAAGCCAAAATAAGTGTCTGCTCATCGGGATCTTCGAAGTCCAGATCGAGATGCCATGGTAACTCCTCGGGTATCTCTTGAGATATGGCCTCTCTGAGCAAAGGGAAAAGGATTTCTTTTACACAGCGCTGGCTGGCTTCTTTCAGGGCGTCCAACCGTTTGCGAGTCTGTTTCTTGCTGGGAGCGCGATCGGGTGCCATATTACCGCCAAAGTCGAGGGCGTCACGATTGATTACGATATCGATATCTTCAGAAAACCTTTCTATAAGAGCCCATCCTTTTGAGAGCGAAGTCCCACCCTTGAATGTAAGATGGGCGCCCCATTCGGGAAGGGCGAACAATTTTTTCAGTGTCCAGCAAACCCAGAAATCCTTCTCAATAGTTGCTGGTGGCATGCCAAGTGTGTCCTGCGCCTGTTCGCAGACCATTCGCCTTCTGCCTTCAGGAAATGACAAAAACGTCTTCACGTTAGCTCCGCTTCTTCTTTCTTTCCCAGTCGCCGCATAATGTCCACGATCCAGGCAGGGGCAAAACGAACATCCTTGAGCAACTGCTTTTTGGCATCCGCATCCAACCGGCGACAGAGTCTATCAATAACATCTTCATCTACATGGTTTTGGCCCAAGTGCCGCAGGGCCTGGATGACCAATCCACTTATTTTTCCTGCCGTTGCCATGTTCCTTGGCGTTGTCCGCTTCAGGATGATCTGTTTTTCCCCAATCTGTACTGTCTTGGAGCGACCATCTGTAAGGTAAACGATCTTCATGGGGATCTGTGGGGAAAGTCCCAGAAGATTGGCCGCATATGCCCCTGACGGCTGCAGACGAACGGCATCGCGGCCTGCTAGCGCTCTGGCTACAGAGTCGGAGGATGGGGTCAGCATCCCGAGCTCGGGCTCGGTGCACGGATAATCGTATAGTCCCCTATCGAGTTGACGGATAAGACCCGACTTCCGATACCTTCTTAAAGCAGAGGCTACTGCATCACGGCTCTCCAGATCAGAAAAGTTTGTAGGAGTGAACACCCAACCCTTACCGTGGCCAAGAATTCGGTTTATTACTTTTTTATCAATACTTTGAGCATGTTTTCCCATAAGATTTTAGACCCAAATATATATACCTATTTGTGTCAGAAATACACCCTTTTTAGCTTAATGTCTATTTTTAAGTGTCCCTGCAAAAAAATCCACAAAAATGCCATCCGTGTCAACACCCACGACTACCATTCTTCTCCTCTGATAGAGAATCCGGACCCAATACGCTTCAAAAAAATTATAATCGGTCTTTTGAGAATGTAAAATCTATTTCGCTGAAGTCCGGGTTGCGCCTCTACTATGCAATAGGCCGACAGAAACAGTCGCACCTTCCTACCAGGCATGAAAATACACTCCACAGTAGAATAGTATTCTCTTATCGAAATTTTGGGTGCAACTGTGATCCATAGTAGATATATGGAAGTAAGCCCAACGTTGTCAAGATTTGGTCCGTGGCAAGATATCTGACATTTTTAATAATCCAAAAAACTTAATAACTTAAGAGCGTCCCTCTGCACATTTCCTTTTCCTGGCTAAAAATAACGTCAGGCAGGAACTTCTCTGCAGTCGGATTTTTTAACCCTGAAAGCCGATTAATTTGTCTTTTAATTTTGCTTCTCATTTTCATCTTTTTTAGCCTGCCAAGTGGTGGCAGAGCGTTAATCTCATCTTCAAGCATTTCAAGTTTTCTCTCACATCACGTGGACTTAGCCCCGACATGTCGGGGAACTTTTTTGACAAGATTGACAGGATTAACAAGATTTCTTTATATTCTTTATATCCCCTCGACAAGCTCAGGGCCTGAGCCTGTCGAGGGCCTGAAAATCCCGTCTATCCTGTCTAAAAAAGGAAATTCCTATACTATGGACTTAAGCGGTACATGAACAACCTCCATAAATCTGAAATTCCCCTCCCATAAAGAATTAAGGAGATGCCTTAAGAAGAGACACCTTGTCTTGCACGCTTTTCTTTAGGTGTAACGCAAAAAACATGCACTATTTTTAGGCTAAGGATATATACATTATTGTAGCATAATTTAAACATATGGAAATTTCGTCATATAACACCAGATATTATGGGTTTAGATCGTGATTTTCCAGTATAATTAGATTGGCTTTATGAGGATTATACTGCACAACCAATGCTGTCAATAAATTATAGGCATTTTTTAAAATTCACAACGTATTGTGATTGATTCCCCCAGTTAAAAAGTATAGCTTGCCAAAGTATTTATCGAGAACTTGTCTGATTTTATTGAAGATTACAGAACAAAACATGAAATATCAAGTTATTACAGGTTTAATACTAAAACCTTCACCCTCGAATTAATCTTCTTTTGGCCTACCTTTTAACTTTTAGGATTGTGATATCCAAATGGCTTATAAAAACGATATTTGGCTGCGATAATGGCAAGATATCTGGAATTTTACGATTAATAACCATCATGTATTAGTGCTTATTGATTTACAAATGGACGTTTTACGGCATTTTTATTATATGAAGCAACAGACCGCATATGAAGCATTCCAATATTTAATTTACTCCCTTTGTTAATACAGGCTAGTGATAAAAAATCGCTAAATTGCGATTTTTTTCTTGACATATTATCGCAATATTGCTATAGTTTATGTCAAATGGTGGAATGAAATGCCAAAAATTGAAGTCTTATTATATGCTGAGGAAGATGGGGTCTGTCCTTTGACTGTTTGGCTTGATGGTTTACCAACCAAAGTACAGGATAAATGTATCGTAAGAATAGAACACTTATCGGAGAAGGGTCATGAATTGCGGCGACCTGAGGCCGACTATCTCCGGGATAAAATTTACGAACTGCGTGCCGCCTATCAGCGGATTCAATACAGGATGCTTTATTTCTTTTACGAAAAACAATGTATTATAACACATGGTTTTATTAAGGAAGGTAACGAGGTGCCACAAAAGGAAATTGACCTTGCTGTCACACGCAAGGCCCAGTTTAAAGAAGATCCCATGAATCATACATATAGGAGGTAATAATCATGGGGGAAAAAAACTTGACGACAAATGCAGTTGAAATCCTGCATCAGCGCTACATTGGAGACGATGCTGAAAGGAAGGCTTCTTTACAGACCGAACGTGTAAATGCTGACGTTGCCCAGATGATTAATGATCTGCGGCAGGAAGCAGGCATAACTCAAAAAGAACTTGCTGACCTGATTGGTACAACGCAATCGGTTATTTGTCGCTTGGAGGATGCAGACTATAACGGACACTCCTTGTCAATGTTGAGTCGCATTGCGAAAGCCCTGAATAAGCGGCTTTCTGTTAAGATTATATCGGAAGATGAACAGCGTCAGACGATGCGTTATGTATTTCGGGAGGTTATAAAAGGCTTACGCCTCCAACTAGGATTGAAGATTGATCAGTTCTCTGAAAAGGCTGAAATAGATAAAAAAGATGTACTTGCTATGGAGCGTGATATGAATTACCTTCCAACACCTATAATATTGCACAAACTAAGCAAATTCTATGAAATTTCTCAGAGAAAATTTGCTGCTCTCGCTGGGGTAATCAAAGATATTCCTCCTGAATTCAGAGAAGAAGCCTCTAGTTTTGCTGCAAAATCAGAGTCCTTTTCTAAACTAACTGGCGAGGAAAAACGAATACTCGATGAGTTCGTTAAGTTCTTGAGAACTGAAGGAAAAGCAGAGTGACAGATGGAGTTACATGCCGAGAAATTGATAAGGTAGTCAATAAAACTCTTAAAGACGCTGGGTTGAAGGAACCTCCTTTTATGATTGAAGACATCCTTGAATACTTGGAGGTCAATAGAGGGTTTTACGATCTTGAAGATATTACATTACTCAGGCGCTTCTGGCATAAAGTAAAGATTCGGGGCCAGAAATTGGTCAATATTGCAAGAAAAATTTGCTTACATGCTGTATGGCTTCCTGATGAAAATCAAATCCTTGTAGATTCTTCAATACCTCTCCCAAAACAAGAATGGGCTTCATTCCATGATTCAGTTCATACAATTTTGGAATGGCATCGCCCCTATTTTCTCGGAGATACTGCTCAGACTTTGGAACCCGATTTTCAGGAACTGTTAGAGGGAGAGGCCAATTATGGCGCATCAGCTCTGATGTTTGGAGGGAAAAAATTTACAAAAGAAGCTCTTGATACTAACCCAGAATGGGCGAGCGTAGAGATACTCAAGAAGAGATATAAAAAATCTTACGTCACGACACTGCGGCGTTATGTGCAATTTAGTCATGATATTCCAATGGTAATTGCAGTAAGTACCCCCTGGTGGGAGGAAAAACCGAATGACCAAGAAGATAGATGTCGACACTGTGTCCCCTCTAAGAAATTTAGTATGCTCTTTGCCTATATTTCATCAGATATAATCCTTGGAGATATAGATAACAATACGAATAAACGCAGTGGTGGCCCTGTAGGCGAATTCGATTTAAGTCTGCCAGACATAAATGGAGATTTGCACAAGTTCTACGCCGAGTCTTTCTATAATAAGCACTACATATCAGACTTTTCCAGCCTAATCTCAACGCCACTTTTTATATAATGTCAGCTACCAGACTGCAAAAAGCAGAGGGTTGATGTAGGCCATCGTGAATCATGAAATACTCTCTGTTATCACAATGTTAAA
>Ga0233412_10000620_pt1 | contig 20201 bp, 18 predicted proteins | sample Na_anoxic_4_MG_FD_180667 | JGI IMG/M metagenome (GOLD analysis project Ga0233412, IMG submission 180667) | Seawater microbial communities from Saanich Inlet, British Columbia, Canada - Na_anoxic_4_MG | ecosystem: Environmental > Aquatic > Marine > Inlet | place: Canada: British Columbia...
GGTTAACGGGATTAGCACGGGAGTCCTCATTATCACCCGCAAAAACCAAAGGGATCAACTCACGGTCAAGGTGGAGCTGGATGATAAGAGCGTCAACAAAGATGAAGTGAGGCAAATCCTGAAAAAATGTTTCAGGGATGCCTGTCGCCTGAAAATCGATCAGATTGAATTTTTTCCCCAGGGGACAATCGGTACAGAGGGAAAAACATTGGTAGATGAGAGAACATGGGATTAAAACCCGATTGGGAAGAACCCTTAAAAAAAATAAAAATACTGGCCCAAAGGGCCTGGTTTTCGATGTAAGAATAAAGAGGTAATAATTTTATTGAAAGGAGGAAAACATTAAATTTAGGATATTTTATTGGGGTTGAGTGGTATGAAAGCAGAAACAAAAAGAATAAACTAAAAGGGGAGGTAGCTTGAGCATGAAAAATAGAACTTTTTTAGGGAAAATCGCAGCACTGGGTCTGGCCATTTGTATCCTTCTCTGGCTGGGTTTGATTAATGGGCACAACTCTGTATATGCCGCGCCAAAGAAGGTTATTCCTGTTGGATATTTGAGCGGCATTTCTGGAGCCCAAGCCAGGATATGCAACCTAAACAGACATGGGGCGGAACAGGCGGTTGCTTATGTCAACCAGAAACAATTACTCGGTAAAGGCATAAGTATAAAGCTGCTGGTGGCAGACTCGCAAGTGAATGCCACTGTGGGCTTAAACTCATACCAGGGATTTAAGGATAAGGTGCTTACCTTTGTGGCTTACGATACATCCGGGGCCAGTGCCCTTAGACCATTCGTCGAGCAAGATAAAAAGCCCTTCGTAGCGCTCACGACAAACCGCACCTTCGTCTATCCCACATCAAAATTCATTTTCGGACTTGCCCCACCTTACGAGGAACTTCTCGTTGGTTTTCTAAAAGGGGTCAAATCCTCCTGGAAAAAAAATAGGGCCCCCAAGATTGGTCTTATCTCCTTTGAGACCCCTTCCGGGAGGTTCCCGATTAGTGCAGCTAAAAAATTTGGGCCGGGTCTTGGCTGGGAAATTGGCCCTATATCAATTGTTCCTCTTACGAGCGTAGATTTTAGTGGGGCGATTGCCAGAATCAAGGACGAGAAACCCGACTGGGTCTTGCTCTCCCTGACGGGCGGACAGATCAAGAATCTCTTAAAACAGGCGAAGGTAGCTGGCGTCAAAGACATGACAAAATGGCTTATGCCTTTATGGGGAGGCTTTAATGAATCCATGACAACGGTCATACCACAAGCACAGCTCAATGGAACATACGGGTTCTGTTTGGCTTCTAACCCTGATGTGCACGAAGGGGCAAAAGAATGGGCTGCATGGACCAAGTCAAACAGTGGACAAGCCTGTGAGGAAGCTGGCAATTCTGGGGCAGCGGGCGTGTTCATCGTGACTCGAGCGCTCCAGTTGGCCATGGAGAAGGTCAGTGTCGACGATTTGGACGGGCCTAAACTGTCACAATATGGTTATCAACGAATTAGAAATTTCCAGATGTTTGGAGATCTTTTCCCAGCTATTAATTATGGGCCAAATAATACCCGAGGAAGTACCCAAGCCTCCGTGCTTCGCATGGTCAACGGCAAAGCAGAAAAGGCTATCCCCTGGTTTGAGGTTCCTTCATTAGAAGGAAAATAATTGTTCCGTGGTTAAGCGAAACTGGAGAGGGAGCGAGGGCCCCCTCTCCTAAAAAAATCTATGATTCAATTGAAGTCGGCCTATGTTATCGGTGAAAAATATAGAGGTTATTTACAATAATGTGATTTTGGTTCTGAAGGGTATCTCCTTTCAGGTATTGGATGGGCAAATTGTTGCTCTCTTAGGCGCAAATGGTGCCGGCAAGAGTACGACTCTGAAGGCCATTTCCGGGCTCCTTAAGCCTGAGTTAGGAGAAGTGACAAGGGGCAGCATTATTTTCAATGGGGAGCACATAGAGAACGGTGATCCAAGAAAGGCCGTTCTCATGGGAATCATCCAAGTCGTGGAAGGAAGGCAGGTCTTTGAACACCTGACCGTGGAAGATAATCTTTTTATTGGAGGCTCAATTCAGAAAGACAAGGAGCAGATGCGCCAGGATTTAGCCTCCGTATATGGATATTTTCCAGTCCTCGAAAATTTGACAAAGAGGGTAAGCGGCTATCTTTCAGGTGGAGAGCAGCAAACGCTGCTAATCGGGCGTGCCCTAATGGCGCACCCATCGATCATGCTTATGGATGAACCATCAATGGGGTTGGCGCCTTTAATCGTGAGCGAGATCTTCCGTATAGTCAGACAAATCAATGAGGAAGAAAAGACATCGATTCTACTTGTGGAGCAGAATGCGAGCGCCGCTCTTTCCATGGCTGATCATGCATATGTCATGGAGGACGGTCGTGTCGTACTTGACGGCCCGGCAGAACAGATCAAGGAGAATGAGGACATAAAGGAGTTTTATTTGGGGTTGAGCCAGGTCGGGCAGAGAAAGAGCTATCGGGAGGTAAAGCACTACAAGCGAAGGAAGCGGTGGTTAGGTTAATGTGCGTTAAGACGGAAATCGCGGTGTAAAATTCATTGGCGGTTACCTTTTTGGGGATTGCCGGGCTGAAATATGGAAGACGGACAGGAAAAAAAAGCAATCATAAAAGTGGAAGGCATAAACCTCAGTTTTGGGGGTGTACGTGCACTCAAAGACGTAAGCCTGAGGGTCAGAGAACAGGAAATCCTGGCAGTTATAGGTCCCAATGGTGCCGGAAAAACCTGCATAATGAATTCTATTAGTGGGTTTTATCATCCTTATTCCGGCATGATATCCTATGAAGGCCAAAATATTACCAATCTTCGACCGGACAAAATTGCGTCTTTGGGGATAGCACGGACATTTCAAAACATTCAACTGTTCACGGGCTTGAGCACGGTTGACAATTTAATGGCAGGTAGACATATCAAAATGCGGCAAAACTGGCTGCAAGGCGCCCTCTACTTTGGTCCGGCAGTGAAAGAGGAAGTGGTGAACCGTGCAATCGTTGAAGATATTATCGATTTTCTCGAGCTGGAAGCTATCAGGACGGAAGTCGTGGGAGCGATACCTTACGGATTGAGGAAGCGTGTTGATCTGGGAAGGGCGCTGGCCCAAGAACCTAATGTGCTTTTGCTGGATGAGCCCATGGCCGGCATGAATACTGAGGAAAAAGAGGATATTGTTCGATTTGTGATCGACATTTTTGAACTGAAAAAAATTTCTGTCGTGTTGGTGGAACACGACATGGGTGTTGTCATGGACATTGCCGATAGAATTGTGGTTCTTAATTTCGGGCAAGTCATTGCTGAGGGAACACCGGATGAGATCAAATCAAACCCACAGGTTATCCAGGCCTACCTTGGCACAGGTGATGAATTTGAAGGGTAGTCAATAGATAGCGAGCTTGTCGAAAAAGTTACATTCGTTCGTTTCAGCTAAATTCATACACAGGAATACTGAGTGACTGACAGGGCTCGTTATATTTTTGGGTTTTTCGATCAATCTCAGCATCAAGGGGATGAGGATGAAAAAAAGCAAGTTGGGTACTTTGCCGCAATTATTGAAAGACAATTATGAGAAAGTTCCCAATAAGATCTCTCTACGCTTTAAGGACTTGGGTATATGGAAAACGTACACATGGGCAGACTACTACGAACATGTGAAAGCACTCGCCCTTGGGCTGGTTGCCCTGGGGGCCAAAAACGGAGATACAGTAGGAATCATAGGGGAAAATCAACCCCCCTGGTATTGGGGTGAAATAGCAACGCAGGCCCTGGGTGGGATTTGTGTGGGGATTTTTGTTGATGCCGTCCCGTCGGAGATAAAATATATCCTGGAACACAGTGATGCATCCTTTGTTATTGCACACGATCAGGAGCAGGTGGATAAGGCTCTGGAGATTCGAGATAAGTTGCCTCTTTTAAAAAATATAATTCACTGGGATCCCAAGGGCCTCTGGTTTTATGACGACCCAATGCTCATGAGCCTTGATCAAGTGAACGAACTCGGTCGGAAGTTTGAGAAATCGCACGTCGGCTTTTTTGAGGAAACAATGGCCAAAGGCAACGAGGATGACTGTGCGGTGATATGTTACACATCAGGTACAACCGGTTTGCCCAAAGGCGCAATGCTCACACATAAGACCATTATTGCCAACAGAAAGGCGTGGCTTGAGGTTGACGATTGCGACGAGGAAAATGATTACCTCTCTTTCCTTTCCCCGGCATGGGCCGCAGAGCAATATCTGGGGGTAGCGGGGGGGCTTCTTTCAAGGGTCGTGGTGAATTTCCCAGAGGCGGCTGAAACATTGCAGGAAAATATAAGAGAGATAGAACCTCATATCCTGTTTTATGGTGCAAGACAGTGGGAAAGCATCAATGCTATGATAAATGTCAAGATTGCTAATGCTTCGATGATAAATCGCTGGGTGTATAAGGCTATAATACCGGTGGCATACAGATATATGGATTTAGGCCTCAAGGGAAAACGTATTGATCTTTGGTGGAATATTTTGAATATATTATGCAATATTTTCATCTTAAGACCGCTTCGAAACAAGGTTGGATTGAATAGAATACGCTATGCCTATGTTGGAGGTTCAGGCGTAGGCCCTGAGATCATCTCATTCTTTCAAGTTATTGGGGTAAATATAAAACAGATCTATGGTCTTTCGGAGACGGGTGTCAATGCCTGTCATCGTGATGGTGATGTAGACCCCGCTACCACCGGTTTTCCCTTACCGCAGAATCAGATTAGGATATCCCCTGAGGGAGAGGTCTTACTGAAAACCAATAGCTTGTTCTTGGGATACTACAAAGACCCTGAGGCCAAAAAAGAAAAAGTTGATCAAGATGGGTGGTTCCACACGGCGGACTTTGGCTACATCAATGAAAAGAAACACCTTACCGTGATTGATCGTATGGCTGATATGAAGGAACTTGCAAGCGGTCACAAGTACTCCCCACAATTTACGGAAGTTCGATTGAGGTCCTCTTCCTATATTAAAGATGCTGTCATCATCGGGGGCCAAAAGCAGGAGTATGTTACATGTATCATTAATGTTGATTTTGAAAATGTGGGTCAATGGGCCGAGGCAAATCATATCAGCTATACCACCTACATTGATGTTTCCCAGAAAGATGAAGTGGCAGCCCTGATTAAAAAGGACATTGATGGGGTCAATCGCGTCTTGCCCCCTGAAGCACGTATCAAACGATTTATCTGCCTGCATAAAGAATTCGATGCAGACGAGGCAGAACTCACCCGCACCAGAAAAATACGGCGGTCATTTGTGGAAGAGCGCTACAAAGACATTATCAATGGCATGTACAGTGGGATGGACAAGGTTCCGATTGAGAGTGAAGTGCTCTATCAGGATGGAAGGAAAGGGACCATGCGTGCCTTTGTTAAAGTCAGGGCCTTGGACGGAGCGTAGTCAACAAAAAAGGAAAATAAAAAATGATTGAAGCTTTACTCCAGGCGATTGTGTCAGGCATTTTGGTCGGCTCCATTTATGCCCTAGTGGCAATAGGGATCGTCATCATCTATCGATCTTCAGGTATTTTCAATTTTGCTCACGGAGCCACCATCTTGATCAGCGGATTTGTATTCTGGACATTTATCTCTTTGGCACAATTGCCTTTATGGGCTTGTATTGCGCTCACGATCATTTCATCGGTGGTCATTGGAATAGCCGTGGAATATCTGGCTATGCGTCCCTTACTTGGACAGCCCATCCTGGCCGGTATCATGATGACCCTTGGCCTTTCCATGTTGCTGTTAGGCATTTATCAGATCATCTGGGGTGAGCGAGACATTGTTAGCTTTCCCAACTTCATGCCGATGGGACATTGGAAGATTGGTAACATTATTATCGGTCAGGCAGATACGGCGGTGCTTGTTGCGGCGATTCTTCTCTTTGTTTTGTTCACCGTCTTTTTTAAATTTACCAGGATAGGCAAGCAGGTTCAGGCGATATGCGAGAGCCATATCATTGCTCAAAGTGTGGGTATAGATGTGAAGAGAATTCTATCGGTTGTGTGGGTCATTGCATGCCTATGTGCCGCCATATCTGCTGTGCTTATTGGGGCGGTTGGGGGTGTGGGTATCTACCTCAATGACCTCGTTTTCATGGTGATTCCGGTGATCATACTTGGAGGATTGGAATCCATCGGCGGTGCCATTGTGGCAGGGCTTATTGTCGGGCTTGTGGAGATGATTTCAGCCACCTTTATCGATCCCATTATCGGCGGCGGATTCAGACAGGTGGCTCCTTACCTGTTCCTTTTGATCGTTCTTTTTGTAAAACCGTACGGTCTATTCGGCTGGGAAAGGATAGAGAGGATATAATTGAATAAGGGAGACATATTATTATGGGTTTGACCGTACCCGCAGGCGTCCGGGACGAAAATTACAGGCAAGCGATTGGTATCGTAAAAACAAAGACTCAATGGGTGGGCGCAGTAATTGGTTTAATTGCCTTATATACGCTCCCTTTAGGTCTGAGTGATTATTTTAACAACTTGGTTGCCCTTATATGCATTAATATGATCGTGGTGCTGGGGCTGAATCTCCTAACCGGATATTGCGGCCAGATATCTTTGGGGCAATCCGCCTTTGTTGCTGTAGGGGCCTATAGTGCGGGCATCCTTTATACCAAATATGGGGTGCCTTTTCCACTCGCCACTTTTTTTGCCGTTATGATTTCAGCTGGCTTCGGAATCATCGTTGGTTTGCCGTCAGTAAGGCTCAAGGGTTTCTACCTGGCATTATCAACCGTTGCCTTTCAGTTTATTGTCTATTGGTTACTTTTCAAGGCTGATGCCCTTACGCAAGGAGGATTTGGCCTGGCGATTCCCGCGGTGACATTTTTTGGAATCACCTTTGATACCAGGTTGGAAGTTGCCTATCTCTGCATCTCATCCGTGGTTATACTCGCCTATTTTGCCAAAAGTATTGCTCGCACAAGGACAGGTAGAGCCTTTATCGCCATAAGGGACAATGATCTTGCAGCCGAGGTCATGGGGATAGCCCTCACAAGGACCAAGCTGACAGCTTTTGTTATCTCATCTATTTATGCAGGAATAGCCGGGGCCCTCTATGCCTTGTACTTCCGTTGGCTCATGCCTGACCTATTCACTTTGGGCCACTCTGTTTGGTATCTGGCCATGGTCATTGTGGGTGGAATGGGAAGCTTGTTAGGGAGCATTCTTGGAACTGTTTTTATCGTCTGTCTGCAGGAGATCACGAGGGTTTGGTTCGCCAGTCTGGCAGCGGCATTTCCCAACGTGTTATCCGTGGGCATGGGTACGGGAATTTCCCACACTGCACTCGGGCTGGCACTTGTCCTCTTCCTTATCTTTGAACCGAGAGGCCTCAGCCACAGATGGGAAACCATAAAATCCACTTACAGACTTTGGCCATTTTCCTATTAGAAAAGGAGTATTCACATGGGCATGTCAGAAGGGGTTTTATAGTAATATTGTTATGTATCAAAAAAACCACGTGGGAACTATCACCCTTAATTATTCCGATCCTTCAAATACCCTTACCTCGGAGACTGCAAAGGAATTGAACGTTGCTCTTGTCGAACTCGATAATGACGAAGCAGTTAGGGTCATTGTCATCAGAAGTTCGGGAGAGGCTTTCTGCGCCGGCATAGATATTTCGGAATTCCTTGGAAAATCACACAAGGAATACCTGGAATGGGTTACGCAATTGACTGAACAAACGATTCTGGTGATTACCCGAATGAAAAAGCCTGTTATCGCTTCGGCCCATGGTTATTGTGTGGCTTATGGTGCAGGCCTGATAGCGGCTTGTGATCTGGCCATTGCTGCCGAAGGCACCAAAATAGGAGTCAGCGCTATCAACGTGGGCCTCTTCTGCATGGGTCCGGCGGTGCCTTTATCGAGATCCCTTGGCAGGAAACGTTCTCTGGAAATGTTGATGACCGGAGACTTGATTGACGCTAACGATGCAGAACGGTGGGGGCTCGTAAACAAGGTCGTACATGAAGATCAACTAAAAGAAACAACTATGGATCTTGCAAATAAGCTGGCTGAAAAAAGTCCATTGGCCCTTCAGATGGGAAAGCGTGCATTTTACGGGATGTCAGACATGGTATTCGGAAAAGCGCTTGCTTTCTCAAACGAGGCCTTTGCTTCCCTTTGTGTCACAGAAGATGCTCAAGAAGGGGTGTCGGCCTTCGTGAACCAGCGTAAACCTGTTTGGAAACTGAAATGACAGGTGTCTATTTGAAATCGTTGAAATGGGAGTAACATTACGATGCAGTATTATAATTTAAGATTCGAGAATGTGGATAATATCGGAATTATTTTCTTGAACAGGCCTCATCGTTTAAATGCCCTGACAAAGGAACTTCTCTTAGAACTGAATGATTTGTTCGAGGAAATTGAATTAGAACCATCGGTGAAGGCCATAATTATCAGGGGATCTGGCAGAAAAGCTTTCTCCACAGGCGATGATCTCGTAGATGTAAAAGGGTTTGATAATATTGCTTACGGTGGACTTTTGCGTCTCGGTCACAAGGTATTTAGGAAAATCGTTGATTTTGAAAAAATCGTATTGGCCTGTATCGAAGGCTTTGCCATGGGAGGTGGGCTCGAACTTGCCCTCGCATGTGATTTTAGAATAGCCTCCGAGAATGCTGTTTTTTCATTTCCTGAAGTGGGTTTGGGGGTCCCACCAGGGTGGGGAGGGACACAGAGATTAACTCGTATTATTGGGGAAGCGAAGGCAAAGGAACTTATCCTGACTTGTGACTCGATTGATGCCTTTGAGGCATACGAAATGGGCTTGGTTAACAAGGTTGTTCCCGTAGATGAGTTGATGAATGAGGCAACAATTCTGGCTCAAAAGATTATATCTAAGGCCCCGTTGGCAGTAAGATTTTCGAAAAGATTAATTAACGAAGCTTTTAATGCCCATCAGCATTTAACCCTTGATTACGAGATCCTATCGACTCAGCTATGTCATACAACCAAAGATTTTGAGGAGAGTATGCTTGCTTATGAGGAGAAACGGGAACCTGTTTTTATCGGAAAATAACAGGATGTTTGGAGATCTTTTTCCACCTATTAATTACGGGCCAGGTAACACCCGAGGCAGCAACCAGGTCTCCGCGCTTCGCGTGGTCAACCGTAGGACTGAGTACGGACATCTCCCATATAGCGTTGGGTTTTGCTTTTGCGCTCTCCCTTATCTTCGAACCCAGAGGCCTTAACCATAGGTGGGAGGTTATAAAGTCAACCTACAGGCTTTGGCCGTTCTCCTACGAGAAAAAGAGACACAAATTCACTTTTTGTAGGATCTTGTGGAGGAGGAAACGAGCATGAACGCTGCAATTATCTACGAAGTCAAAGACAGAATTGCATTTATCACGATCAACCTTCCGCAGAGTCTGAATGCCCTGAACCCGCAATCAGTCGAGGAACTCGGGCGGGCATGGGTAAAATTTCGTGATGATGAAAAAGCGCTGGTCGCGATCATCACCGGGGCAGGAGAAAAGTCTTTTTGCATAGGATATGAAATGTCACCAGAGGCCTTGACCATACCCAATGCCAAGAAGGCAAAGCTAACCGTTCCGACTTCTTTTGAAATCTGGAAGCCGGTCATTGCCGCCATAAATGGATACTGCCTTGCCGGTGGTTGGTATATAGCTCAGGAATGTGATATCAGGGTGGCTGCCGATGAGGCTCAGTTTGGTATCCCACAGGTGAAATGGGGCTTGACGACACCCATTAGTGCTTCGGTGGAAAGTGTTCTGATGCCGGGACATGCGTTGGAGCTCTTGTTGGTTGGCAATAGGATCGATGCCGCGAAAGCCTATGAGATCGGCTTTGTCAATTACCTGGTTCATGCCGATCAGGTTATGTCCAAGGCGATTGAAATAGCTAAAAAGATCTGTGACAATGGACCGATTGCCGTGAGGAAAGCTAAAGAACTTTTCTACAGGGCAAGATTATTAAATGAAAAGGATACAGATAATTTGACGTGGCGGTTATTTGAGGAAAGCAAATCCTCGGAAGATAGTCAGGAGGGTGTAAGGGCATTTAATGAAAAACAAAAACCCAAATTTAAAGGCCGCTGAAAAACCATCAAAATGATAAATCTCAAGGGAACAGGCCTGTGCCAGGCTAAAAAAGCATACCCAAAAATGCAGGAGGTTGAAAATGAGGAACATTAATGGATTATGAAACGATCAAATTCGACAAGAAGGGAATGGTCGCTACGATTACGCTCAATCGGCCAAAACAACTAAATGCGCTGAATGTCGTGGTATGCGATGAATTGATGGATGCCGTCAATCAATGCAAGTGGGATAAGGGTATAAGGTCTGTTGTGCTTAACGGGGTTGGTAAGGCGTTTTGCTCGGGTGGTGATGTGCATGAAATGAGAGATTTTTTTTCACAATATCCCAACGAAAACCCAGGCAAGATTGTTGAAGAACTGGTTTCAGCAGTTAATCCTGTCTTGTTGGCTATCCGAAAGCTTGAAAAACCCGTCATTGGGGCAATAAAAGGCCCCTGCAGTGGTGGAGGGGCGGGGCTTGCGCTGGCCTGTGATATCCTTATTGCTGCCAAAGATTCCAAGATTCATGTGCCAAATATCAATATAGGCCTGGTTCCCGATGGTGGAAATAGTTTTTTGCTGACTCAGAAATTGGGACGTTATAAAGCAGCTGAATTATATTTTACAGCAGAACCTCTTGATGCCCTTGAGGGACTTCGGTTGGGGCTTTTTAACCGGGTGGTACCTGAAAAGGACCTTCTCCGTGAAGCTGAGGCGTTGGCTCTGAAATTGGCACATGGTCCCATCCAGGCCATGGCTTTGGCTAAACGGATGTTTGATTTGGCTTCCACCAACAATCTTGAAACACAATTGGAGATAGAAAAGGAAGCAGTCATACGCTGTGGAGGCACAAGAGAATTCAAAGAAGGCATCACGGCTTTTTTTGAAAAAAGAAATCCCGATTTTGTAAAGTTCTAATCAAAAGAAACAATGGTTCGTGGCAAAAAGGCATTGATTTTTTCCTTTTTGAAATAGATCACAGAGAGAAGAAACAAAAAATAATAAAATGGATAAAAATAGTATAAGACGACCCTTAGAAGACGTCCGAGTGCTGGATTGTGGGATATACCATGCGGGGCCCGGAGGTCCCGCTATTTTAGGTGACTTGGGCGCTGAAGTTATCAAGATAGAGCAACCACGGGTAGGTGACCCAATAAGGGAACAGAAAACAGTGGGCAGCATTTTTTTTGAAATCCCAGGTAACAGGAATATCTACTGTGAAGGGGCCAACCGAAACAAGAAAAGTGTAACAATAGATTTGAAGACCAGAAAAGGGCAAGAGATCGCCCAACGACTGGTAAGTCGGTCAGATGTTTTTTTGACCAATATGCGCCGACCGGCAGTTGAGGAGCTGAATTTGACTTATTCTGTCCTCCGTCGGGTCAATCCTGGACTAATTTATGCTACGGTTTCCGCATTTGGGCCCAAAGGTCCTGACAGGGACCGAGGGGGTTTCGACTATCAGGGACAGGCGCGTTCCGGGTTTATGTATTCAATGGGTGAGGCTGATATGCCACCACTGGTATGCCAGTTCGGTATTATTGATCAGGCCACAGCTCTTATGGCCAGCCATCAGATCATAACAGCCCTTTACATGCGTGAGCGCTGCGGAGTGGGGCAAGAAGTACATATTTCCATATTAGGTACTGCTATATCCCTGCTCCATTTTAATGTTCTTATGGCGCAAATGGGCGGTTTCGAACCACCCAGGCACAGACGATCTACCGAACAACCTATGAGAAATTACTATAAATGCAGTGACGACAAATGGCTCATGATGACACTTACGCCCCAGGAGAGACATTGGGGTCCACTTTGTCGGGCCCTGGATCACCCGGAACTTGAAACCGATCCCCGCTTCGATACAAGTGATAAAAGACTCGAGAACGCAGAAAAACTTGTGGGCATTTTTGATAAGGTATTTATTACCAGGCCTCAGAAAGAATGGCTTCGGATCCTTGGTAAATACGACCTCTTTTGCTGTGCGATCAATTCACTGAAAGACCTTAAAGACGACCCTCAAGTTACTGAGAACCATTATCTTGTCGATTTTGAACACCCTACCCTTGGCATTATCAAGATCCCAGGGTATCCGGGTCATTTTAGCGAATGTCCGGCTGGGACCATCAGCGCTGCACCGGAGTTGGGAGAGCATACAGAAGATGTGCTTACAGAGATAGGAGGTTATAGCAACGAAGAAATCGACCAATTTAAGAAAGAAGAAATTATTTAAGTGTTCTCCAAAATAAAGCGAGATATCAAATCCGTTAAATTCCCACCAGGTTTAGCAACACTCACCCATTTGAAAGTCTTTTTCAATATTGAAAGATTATTTCAACATGTTTTCCAACTGACCTCACAATAATTCCAGTATTTCCATACACATAAAACACATGACGTCTTGGCATGGTTTTAGCAATTCATATCTTATGTCATGAAAATACCTTTGCATGAGTGAATTCCAGATAATATAACCGAGCAGAAGAAGAAAGGTTTGTCATGTCTTTTTTAACGATAAATGGAACGAAGATTTATTACGAAATACACGGCAATGGCGATAACCTTGAGACACTTGTACTGCTCAATCATGGTTTTGGTTCCGTCAAGATGTGGAGGGACATATGTCCCCGTTTGGTAGAAAAAGGTTACAGGGTCGTCATGTACGATAGAAGGGGGTATGGAAAATCAGAGAAGACTGATTTTGAAGAGTTTTATATAAGTGACAGATTTCGCCCTGAAAATGTTAAGACCTTGGCCGCATTGATGGAGAGGCTAAACATTGGTACGTTTAGTATCATTGCACAGTGTGAAGGAGGCGTCATAGGCGTAGATTATGCAATCAAGTACCCTCATCAAGTTAAGACGATGGTCGTTTCAAGTACCCAGTGTTATAACAAGCTACCAATGGATAAATTTAACAAAATGAAATTTCCAAAACCATATAGAGACCTCAATCCAAAGTTCAGGGAAGATATAATATATTGGCAGGGTAAGGCGTATGCTGAAACATATTATAATCTATTCAGTAAATATGGTGGAGGCGGATCTTATGGCAGAGGATTGTTTGAGCTGAGAGATCAATTGCAATTGGTAACCTGCCCAACACTTGTCATATATCCGGACAGGAGTCCTATCTTTGATATTGAGCAAGGCGTCGAGTTCTATCGCCACCTTCCCGAGGGAGAGCTTGCGGTTATTCCAGACTGCGGGCACAACACATATGAAGAAAAGCCTGAAGAATATCTCATGATTGTATTAGATTTCTTAAAGAGATATATGCTTTGAGTTTATGGTGTTTTCTGCGAGTAAAATGAAAAGGGGCGGATGATAAATTTTGAAGGCGATTGAGACCATCAAGAAATCCGTACCCATGAGAAAAATTGCAATCCCGGAGCAACAGGCCAATGCTGTAGTCTGGCTGGCATCCGATGAAGCGAGCTATATTACGTGACAGTCTCTGAGTATGAACGGGGGGCTAAATATGTGCTAAAAGGGGAATCAATGGTAGAAAATCACATACTATTTGAGGTTAAAGAAGAGATTGGGACTGTAATTCTCAATCGTTCCGAAAAAGGAAACCCTTTCGACTGGAGCACCATCAAGGAGATGGAAGAGGTGCTTTACCGCGTTGAACATGACGAGGGTATCAGGGGGATGATTCTAACTGCCAGGGGTGAGAAGTATTTCTGTGTTGGAGCGGATATCAAATTGATGGAGTCTATTGAGGGAAAGGAATATGCGGAATTCCTTATGGCCGGTCTCAGGATGAATGAAAAAATTCAGCGATGCCGGAAACCCACCATAGCAGCTATTAACGGGGTAGCCGTTGGAGCTGGGGGAGAAATAGCCATGTCCTGTGACCTCAGGGTTGCTTCAACCAATGCCAGGATTGGAGTTCCGGAACTCAAGATAGGGATGGTTCCTGGTTGGGGCGGAGTCTTCAGGTTGACAAGGCTTGTGGGACAGACCAAAGCCATGGAAATGGTCTTGACAGCAGCAAACATAACCGCTGAGGAAGCCAAAGAGGTAGGGCTTGTTAATAAAGTTGTTGAAACAGGAGAAGTTTTGAATGAGGCCAGGAGGCTTATGAAAAAGATACTGCTTAATGCCCCTCAAGGTATCACTTTTGCTAAACACATTATTCGGTCCGCAGCTGAGATGCCGTTTTATGTTGGAGAAAACTATGAGGCTATGACGAGTATCCTGTCTTTTCTGAGCAAGGATGGTAAAGAGGGAATGGAGGCATTTTTTCAAAAGAGGGAACCTACCTGGTCGGGAAGGTAAAAACCTAAAAGCGAAAGAGGATTGCAATATGATGGAAAAAGGCAAATACTGGAATGAAAAGGCGGAAAATATCTCAAGAGATGAATTAATCGCCATAAGGTTAAAAAAAGTAAGAGAGCAACTGGAATATTGCAATAAAAACCATTTTTACAAAGAAAAATTCAAACATGTTGGTCTAGAACCGGGCGATATAAAAACCTGGGAGGATTTCCGGAAGATACCTGTATTGATGAATAAAGAAAGTGAAAGAAAAAGCAGAGACGGTTCAATCGAAAAATACGGTCATCCTATTGGTATGCATCTCTGCAGCCCAATTACCGAGGTTATTGGCGCATATCATACATCCGGGACAACCGGTATGCCAACTTTCAGTTATACGTTCACAAAACACGATTTGGATATTTGGTGCGAGGGTTTTCATCGAATGTTTTGGAGAATGGGGATCAGACCGGGTGATAGAGTGATGTTCGCTTTGGGGATGGGCACCTATGTAACAAATGCTATGCTGCCGGCCTTTGAGCGTTACGGAACGTTTATTATACCTGTAGGTGCGGAAGGTGGATCAAAGCGTTTGATCGAATATACTCAGCTTTTCAAGGCGCAGGTTCTATTCTGTACGCCTTCTTATGCTGAATATCTTATGGAAAAGACACCTTCTATCGCTAGCATCCCGGTATCAGAGTTAGGGTTTGAAAAGGTTGTTGTATGCGGTGAGCCTGGTTTTGGGATTCCATCACTAAGAAAAAAATTGTTGGAGGGATATAACTGTAAAATGTTCGAATTTTGGGCTCCAATGGCAGAAGCTTACGGATGTTCCTGTGAGGCTACGGAATATACTGGAATGCATGAGGTGTCTCCTGAATATAGTATTTACGCTGATGATTTGGTTGATCCAGACACAAAAGAACCCATAGAAGTGAAGGACGGGGCGATAGGGGAAGGTATCATAACATCCTTAGAGAGATTTGGTTTGCCTCTTGTAAAATATTCCCTTGGAGATATCATTCAAGTCTTCACTTCCCTATGCGAATGCGGTTATGGGCACACCCGGGTCAAAGTTGTAGGTCGCTCAGATGATTTACTAATTATCAAAGGTGTTAATATATACCCTTCAACCATTAGAGACGTCGTTGCCTCATTCAGACCGGAGGTTACGGGGGCAATGAAAGTTCTGTTAACAGAGAAACCTCCAAGAGTGGTTCCACCTCTAAAGTTACGAGTGGAATACGGAGAAAATACAGATCCAAATAATCTGGAGGGCTTAGGAAACAGAATTAAAGAATTCATGCATAAACATAGGGTCACTCCTGATATTGACTGGGTTCCACCAGGAAGTTTAGGCAGAACCGAAAAAAAGACCCAAATTTTTGAAAAACTTTATGAATAAAAAAGAAACGCTTAATAATTTGGCAGTATCAAGACAGTCTCTGTTAAGTATTGTTTTCTTTCAAAGAAGTTACTGAGGGGTCGTTTCAGAGATTTTTATTAACAATAAATTGATTAAGGAATTAAGGAGGATTTTGGTATGGAAAGAAAAGAGAATTATCACGGAATGAACCGGGTTTTGTCTATTTTTGTTTTGGTGGTTTTTTGCGTTGCATTTTTACCTGCACTAAGCAACAGTCAGGCCATGGCAGCAGATTATTCCTGCAAAATCACCTTTACACCTCCCCCCACCCTTTCAGGGACTCATGCAGCAATGTTATTCGCAGAGGAACTGAAAAAAAGAGCCAAAGGAGAAATAGAACCTCAAGTGTTTCCTCAAGGTCAACTGGGAAGCGATCCTGAGATTATGAATAAATTAGAGATGGGATCAATTCAGTTCATGAATACGGGAGGTATGATGCTCTCCAGGTGGACCAGCAAGGCCGACGTCTTGATGCTGCCATTTGTATTTGACACCTGGGATAAAGTCGACAAATTTGCAAAAAGTGAATTGCTGGAGCCTATCAAAAGAGATTTGGAGAAAAAAGGAATTATGCTGGTGGGTATTACCGCCTTTGGCATGATGGATATGGCGGCAACAAAGAAGATCACAAGATTGGAGGATTTAAAAGGAACGAAGTTCAGAATTCAGCCGACCCCAATCTTTAAGAAAATGTGTCAGTATTTGGGCGTGAACGGTATGCCTGTCCCGTACGCCGAACTTTACTCTTCCTTAAAGCAGGGCATTGTTGATGGTGTTTTCAACACCAGTGAGCTTATGATCATGGATAAGACATCGGAAGTCTGTAAATATGTAGCAAACACCAATCACATGTGCGGGTATATTGTACAGCTTCTAAATAAACAGTGGTACGATAGCCTTCCAGCACCTCTTAAACAAGCAGTTATGGACTCCATAAATGAAGCAAGTAAGCAAGAAAGACAAAGGGTGAGGATAAGAGAAGAGGAGTTTACCGAAAAAATGAAAACAGATAAAGGTGTTACCTTTATTCAATTAGCACCAAAAGAAAAAGATCGTTTTGTGAAAGCGTTAATGCCTTTGCATAATGACTGCAAAAAAATCATGGGTGAAGAATATATGGAAAAGGTCTATAAGCTGACAGACTTCCAGAAGTAGAAAAACAGCAAAAATGGACTCATAGTGTTTTCTGTATTACAGAAAACACCATGAGCCAGTCAAAAAATATTTCCCATAACTACCCTTTACGCAGATCATAAAACACAGGTACAACTTGGACAGCGGGTTCATCCTATCCAGACATTTATTGGGAGAGTTAAAGGTTGGAATTCAGGAACATAAACTACATAGAAGAAGGCAACGTGGCTCTCATAAGCATTGATTGCCCTCCTTCGAATGCATTTAGTAAACAACTGATTGATGAGCTTGATGTAATTCTTCGGCATTTAGGCCAGGATGATACCATAAGGACCCTTTTGATCATAAGCGCAAACAAAAGGATTTTTCTTTCCGGCGGGGATATAAAATCATCTGAGACACACATAAAATCTGGGAATATCGATGAGCAAGTAAATTATGTACGAAGCATACAGCAGGTTGTAGACAAATTGGAAAGAATGCCAAAACCTACCATTGCCTCCATAAACGGTCATGTGCTTGGAGGGGGTTTTGAATTGGTTATGGCGTGTGACTTTCGTTTAGTGAGCGATAACAATAGAATACAGATAGGCATACCTGAAATAGATTTGGGGTTTATTCCAGCCGTGGGAGGATTGCAGAGAATTGCCAAAAAATTCGGTCAGCACCTCGCGCTTAAAATGGGTTTGGGGCTTCGACTGAGTCCAAAGGATGCGCTTGAGAAAGGCTTAGTTGATGAGTTGTACTCCCCTGGAGATCTTTTGACAGAAAGCATGATATTTGCAAAGAGATTGAGCGCTCTCCCTACAAAGGCCGTTGCCATGATAAAAAGAATCCTACTTGATGCTTCGGATATTCAATCAAAAGAGGTGTATGAGATGGAGTTACGCTGCCTAAAAGAAGTCTTAGAAACGAATGATGTCAAAGAAGGAATAAATGCATTTTTGGAAAAAAGGGAGCCCCAATTCAAAGGGAGTTGAGAAATGGCCAAGATTGATAACATTCTGGCAAAATTAGAGGAAACTGTTATTTTTATCAGCGTTATTTTTACAACATTTGCCATATTTTTCAATGTGGTCATGAGAAATATTTTTCACTATCCTCTTTCTTGGCCAGATGAAATGGGTCGATATCTATTAGTCCTAATTATTTTTGGCGGGTATATCATTGCGGTCAGAAGAGGGTCTGAAATTAAGCTGGATATGATACAAAGACTGTTTCCCGGATCAAAACGGCTTTTTCTTATAGTATCGAATATCGCGTCCATTTTATTTTCTGCGTTATTAGTAATATTGGGATTCAAATATATGTTATTAAAATACAGACTTGAGACTAAGTCAGTTATCCTTGAGTTGCCGGTTTGGATACTCGCTCTAATATTATTAGTAATGTGTGGATCGCTTTTGGGTTACAGATATCTTGTGAGAACACTGAAAGAATACAAAGAATAACAGTAAGGTAAGTCCCGGCATGGAAATCATCATCTTCATCCTGCTATTTTTATTTCTTTTCATGGGTATCCCCATTGCCACAACGCTTTTCTTGTTAGCCCTGATTGGCTTCTCTTCTCTCAAGGGAATTCCCCTAATTGTTTTAGCTCAAGACATTATGATAAAATTGGACAATTTTGTTTATTTGGCAGTGCTTTTTTTCATTTTTGTCGGGAATTTGATGTCACAAGGGCAGATGGCTAATAGAATTATCTTTCTGTCTCGAACGTTTTTTGGGTGGATGAGGGGGGGGACTGCCATATCGGGGATTGTGGCATGTGCTCTTTTTGGAGCCATCTGCGGATCTGGTACAGCAACGATAATAGCCATTGGGACCATTCTGGTTCCCTCATTGATTAAAGAGGGGTATGATAACAATTTTTCGGTTGGTCTCATAGGGACTTCTGGCACGCTGGGCATGATTGTGCCTCCCAGCGTTCCAATGATCATTTATGCTGTGATAGCTGGCACTTCAGTTGCAAAGATGTTTGCCGCCGGCTATTTTCCCTCGTTGATTATTGTTGGAACTCTTGGGATCTATTCGGTGTATCAAGCCAAAAGAAGAGGAGTAAAAAAGGATGATTTTCCAACTTTTAAGGAAGCGATCTCAAGCGTTAAGAATGCTTTATTCCCATTAACATTGATTCTTATCATTTTTGGAGGTATTTACAGCGGCATCTTTTCTGCAACTGAAGCGGGGGCAGTGGCAGTAGTTTATGCCATTTTTGTCGAATTGGTTGTTTACCGTAGCATGGGTGTAAAGGAATTCAAGGAAATAGTCATTAATACCGGTGTCAATACCGGTATAGTAATGTTAATTATCGGAACCGCAGCGACCTTCGCAGACTACTTGGTTACAGCTCAGATCCCAAACCAGATTGCCGATGCTTTTGTCAGCAACATTTCGTCAAAAACCACTTTTTTATTAATCGCAAATGTGATGCTTCTTATTATTGGGACTTTCCTTGAAATTGCGTCAGCCATCATCATATTTATGCCACTCCTTCTGCCGCTTATACAGAAATTGGGAATTGATCCCATACACTTTGGAATTATATTCATCGTCAATCTATGCATCGGCTATATTACCCCTCCAGTTGGGATGAGTCTTTATGTATCATGTGGAATATTTCCCGATACGAAATTTGATCGTTTGGTTCAGTCACTGATACCGATTTTTTTGATACTTTTGATTGATTTGCTTCTCATTACATATATCCCTTGGCTCAGCACAGCTTTGCCCGGTCTTCTTAAATAATATTGTAACGGTATTTTGAGAGAATATTATGACCGAACAGAAAAAAAAATTACCTGCTGCAGAGCGATTCACTTTTTTGAACCGTAAAAAACAGCAATTAATTGAGACATGTACCGCGTGCGGAAAATTCCTTAGACAATGTCCCATATTTACACAAGGAAAATATAAAGATGAGAAACCTCGAAACATGATGTTAAGCGTTCTCGATCTGTTACAAAAGGGTACATTCTCGAATGAGGCGGAATACACTGCGCTTACTTGCACAAGTTGTGGCAACTGCACGGCGCAGTGTCCTGAAAAAATTATTCCATTACTCATATTTCGGGCTGCGGTTGAAAAATTGTCAGAGATCGGCAGGGCCCCAAAAGAGGTCTCGGACTTTTCTTATTTCCTCGGTAATTTGCAATTAGAGCCCTCGGATGTGAAATGGATTGATAAAGGTGAGAAAATACCAGGAACCGTGGATGCAGTGCTTTTTCCAGGGTGCGATTCAATACGCGCGCCACATGAGATTTTG
>Ga0233412_10000621_pt1 | contig 20176 bp, 30 predicted proteins | sample Na_anoxic_4_MG_FD_180667 | JGI IMG/M metagenome (GOLD analysis project Ga0233412, IMG submission 180667) | Seawater microbial communities from Saanich Inlet, British Columbia, Canada - Na_anoxic_4_MG | ecosystem: Environmental > Aquatic > Marine > Inlet | place: Canada: British Columbia...
AACCAGTGTGATTTACCATGTCTGTATCCGAGCTTTCTGTCAACATCACGCCAAAATCGTAATTGATGGTCTCCAGTAAACTGGAATTTGAGGTTAACGACCTCTAATTCATCTGGTGGTAGTAGAGATTTAAGGATGTCTGATAACTCGTTTATTTCAACCGTTTCTGGTGTTCTGTCGAATTCCATTAGTCTCCTTTCTCCTCAATTTATCCTTCCTTCATTAGTTTAGTGTATTCTTTTTCATAATTCCACTTTTTTTTCTTTTCATATTTGAAATTCTGAGCGAGATGCCATTCCTGAGGAAGGTTATCCTTCATCCATTCTGAGGACCATATGGGGTTACCGTGAAATGACTCATACCCAAATTTGTGGTGACTTGGACACAACAGCACCAAAAATTGGAAGGGAGCGTATTTCTCACCTAAGATATGATGACAGTCAAGCTTACCCTCTGCACCACATACAGCACATGTCTTATATTTCAATCTGCATATATCCTTGGCGAGTTTCATTACTTTAGCTCTGGTGTATTTCATCATCTTCTCCTAATATTCTGAGTGTTGACTTAAGTAGTTCCTCAAAGTCTGCGAGGTTAATCTTAAGTTGCTCATTAGCATTATGCCATAACATGTTCGATTTGCCATACCTAAAGCCCATATGTCTGTCCAAATCACGCCAAAAATTGAAATGATGGTCTCCTGTGAAAGCCCATTTAAGTTCACATATCTCACGCTGCTCTGGTGTGAGTAGGTTCAAGAGAATGCTGCTCAACTCCTCATTCTCAAGCGTCTCTGGTGTTCTGTCATATTCCATTTTATCCTTCCTTCATTAACTTAGTGTATTCCTTCTCATAATTCCATTTCTTTTTCTTATATTTAAAATTATTTATAATGTGCCAATCTAAGGGCATATTATCCTTAATCCACTCTGATGCCCATATAGGGTTACCGTGAAATGACTCAACCCCAAATTTGTGGTGACTTGGACACAAAAGCACCAAAAATTGGAAAGGTGAAAATCGCTCTCCTAGGATATGATGACAATCAAGCTTACCCTCTGCACCACACACGGCACATGTCTTATATTTAGCCTTGCACATATCTTTGGCTAATTTCATTACTTTATTTCGGGTATATTTCATTATGCCCTTTTCAAGATACTTAATGCATATTTAACTGGATATTTCTTAGTATAACTCTTCATAAGTGCTTCTTTTATAGCATCTTCCGACTTATCTGATAATTTCCTTAGCTCATTATGCCATTCCTTAATCTTATCTAAATCAACTGGCTTATGTTGGACTTTAACACCACTTATTTTATCTAATACTTTCTCATGGTCAATATATTTCTCCTTTAATTGCTTGGTCACAAATGCGATAGGGTTTAAGGCACCTGCATAATTTGCATCTTTAAGTAATTTATTTTTAATTTCTATTCTTTTGACAGGGAGCTTAAGCGACCTGCAATTCTTCTCAATCTCTAGTAAATCTTTAATATCATCTGGATGCATACCGTATAAAATTGAGTCTTCTAACCCACCATCATTTATAAATTGAGTTCCGCCATTTGCATGAGTGTGTAATCCATATTCCTCAAGATGTTGTATTTCTTCCTCTATAGAAACAAGCGTAGAAGCCTCTATCTCTACCAAGGCGACCTCTGCACCCTCTATCACCACGATAGGCTCTTCAGCGGCAACCTCCGGCGATTCTATCATCTCTACGTTGAGCTTCTTAGTCCATCGCTCAATCTTTCTTTTATCTGATAGCGATTTCTTTCCTTTAGATATTATGCCAAGACTTACCATGGCTCGTTGGATACCTGAAGGTCTTTTTTCTTTAGCCATTGATTTGATTGTTGCACGTATAGATGAAATAATCCAATTACCTAAATTCAACTTATCTGGCTTTTGTACATTCTTAATATAGCCCCATTTACACAAAGTGGTTTTATCCACAATTATGTTATAATCAGAATTGATGTATCCATACTTAATTAAATTATGGACATGTCTTTTTACTGTAGCTGTATCACAACCAGCTATCCTCTTAATTGAGTTCTGTGTCTTAGCACCATCTGAGATGAATGAGAAAAACAACTTGTCGTTTGTACTACAATCTGTATCTAATTTGAATAAATTCATTTCCCTGTCTTTTCCCTGTCCTGTAAAAAAAAAAAAAGTAAGCAACAAGAGACCAAGACAGGGAAATGTTTTAAATCTCCTGAAGCCTACAATCTATATAAGTAAGCTGTATGTGATTTTCTAAATAAAAATAAAATAAAAATAAAATATATTCTGAAGGAGCGTTGTTTGTGTCTCCGTCCCCGGAGGGGCTTGAGGAGCACAACAACGTCTCTTTTATCTATCCAATTGCTCGCTTCGCTCACAATTGTCTTTGTAAGATATCATTCAGAACCATCCCCCCTTACAGTTATATATGCTGTGAGATACTTCAGATGGCGATTAATATAAGGTCTTACTTAGTTTAACTTATTTTTGGTGTTGCCGTTTTGCCGTTTTCTTCAGATTTAAAAACGAACCCGTTGCCGTTTGCCGTTGCTTCTTTACGAAGGAGGGTGTGTGGCTCAAGCCCCTCCGGGGACGCCCCACTCCTCTCCTTTAAAAAGATGTTCGCTTCTCTTTCTTTCTTTAAAGACTTTAGATGCAATTAAAAGGTAGGTTAAATACTTATCTCGAAGGTACTTACAGACATCTCTATATGTCAAAACCTCCAACATTTGATGTCAAAACCTCCAACATTTGTATGTCAAAACCTCCTCGGTAAAACATGTCAAAACCTCCTCTTTTCACGTCAAAACCTCCTCGGTACAACGGAAAACTCCCCCCCCCTAAAACGGGAGTTTATGACACTTATTTTATTTTATTCTTAACTTTTTTTTGACTTTGTGCCGATATATAATATATAGAAGAAATTATGAAAATATGTAAGAAATGTAAAGAAGAGAAAGAGTTATATGAATATGGTAAAATAAGAAAAAATAAGGATGGTCGTAATAATTTATGTCTTGTTTGTGCAGGTGAGCATAGAGATAAACTACATAATGAGCACCCAGAAAAAAGGCTAGTATCAAACATTCAGAATTATGCCAGACAGCTTAATATGATAGATAAACCTATCAAGTGTTCTATATGTGACTATCAGCCAGACAATATTGGTCAGATATGGGCATATACACCAGACTATAATAAACCTTTAGATATTATATGGTGCTGTCGAAAATGCCACAAATTACAAACCAGACTAGAAATTGAAATTGATATCTCACGTCTAAATGTTTTAGCTGGATGGATGGGATATGATTGTATTCAAAAGTTTAAGCATAATTCGAAGAGAAGAGTTCTAGAAGAACAGCTAAAAGAAAATTATCCAAATCTTATTTTAGCGTAATCTTAGCTTGTTCATTGAGTTTTTCAATGATTTCTAATTGTTCCAGAGCTATCTTATACTCATCCGCCGTCATTGATTCCAGCATTTTGTCAAGGGCTTTTATTATTTTTTTATCTTGTTTGTTCATACCTTATATATAGTCCCGAAAAATATTTTGAAAAATCTTATTTTTTTCTGGAAAATTGATGGTAGAAGTACTATCATACTAGTGGAAGGCAATAATGCCGACCCAATTATCTTGAAAGGATAATAAGATGAGCAAAGCAATTGAAGCAGCAGTAGACGATGGATTCATAATCATAAGACATATGGCAGTAGAGCTTATTGAGCTACTGGATGTATTAGTTCACACAGATGCACCAGCCCCAGAATATAAGGATGACGTGATAGTTCTTGGTGATACTATAGCAAATGCTAGTACTACAATCAAGGCTACAATAGAATCAATGCATGGTAAGGGAGACATTGGTTGAGGGCTTTCATCCTTTCAACCTCAACCGGGGGGTTAGAAAGCCCCCAAACTTTTTAGGAGAACAAAAATGATAGGAGCTTACTTAGTTATAGCAGTACCAACAATGATAGTAGTTGCATTCTTACTATCATGTTGGCAAAGATAGAGTTTTCTTGCGTATAGCTCGTTGCTATACATTCATAATAAAGAAGCCCCTGCTTGGTTTACGCAGGGGCTTCTTCTTTACCTACTTCATATCTTTTATAATTTTTTTAGTCTCGTTATCCTGTTCATGTCCTAGAGCATTCTTAATCGTCTCTTCAGCACCCTGAAGTTTGGCGATGGCTCTATCCACCCCTTTAACCGTTTGCTTCAAAGCTACTTCTTTTTTCTTTAATCTAACTTTGAAATAACTATCCCAGACCCAGTATACTGCCCCTGCCAATCCTAAGCCTGCGGCAATCAACATTATCCAAGGGTAGTGGGCTAAGGCTATCAGAGCTACACCAGCGCCGACTAGTGCTGCACCAATATAGTATCGTTTAAGCCAGATAGCACCGACTACACCTGCGATGATACACAATGCACCAAAGTAATACAAAGCATATATTCCAGTGTTCTCGCTTTCAGTATAAGTAGTGGAGCCTACAGAGGTGGTATCTGTTCCGAGGGAGCTTTCAGAAAAGATTGGAGCACGGATGGAGGCACCCCCCACCCCGTAAGCTATGGCTTTCTTTGTGACAGTTCTCTTACCATCACTAATTGTGTCTTCATTCTTGTACCAACTGCAACCACACATCGTCATCATCGCAACTAATAATAGTAACTTTTTCATTCGCTCTCCTTAATGTTTTAAATTTGGGCAGTGACCCTTCTCAACGCAGCCAGCACAATCGTCAGGATAGAACCTGCGAATTTCTAAGCAGCTTTCCTCTTCCAGCATACCAACAAGGCTGCGTAATTTATCATATGCATTACACATGTCTTTAACTTTGGTGTGAGTCTCTTCTACATGTTTAATGACCTCTCGTGTGGCTGGTGTATCATCATGCTCCTGAGTGGCTAATAAATGTAATACGGTTAAATGGTGACACCACATCATTAGGGTCTCTCTCATAACCGGAACTGTCATCGCTAATTTTTTTGTAGGATTCATTATAGTGGACTCAATTTGCCCCAAGGGGATACCCAAACAGGTGAACCTTCTGATAGATAAGTCCATCCAACACAGTGTCCTTTTGTGTCATAATAGACTGTAGCTATGCAGCATTCACTGTGGGCTATAGTATAAGTTGTGCCAGTTAGGTCTGGTCCAATATGGTCAACTTGGAAATCTGGACTTCCAGTACTTTCTTCTGTCCATATGTCATCGCCTTCAACGGTAATAAAATTTTCTACGATTTCTTCTACATCTATTTCTGTTACAACTTTAGGTAAACAAACATATTGGTCAATACCATTTTGGTCTGTAACACGGTGAGCTATTACTTTATCACCAACTTCATAAGTTGCAGCATCAGTTGATAAATTTCTATTTAGTTCTATTAGGTGAGGTAGGGTTCCTTTAGCTGTGCCATTTAAGATACTACTCTTTAAACTATCTTTGTATGTGATTGAACCATTTTGTGTGTTGTTAACAACATAGTCGATTTTCCATTTATATCGTGGTGCCTCAGTGCCACCCAAAACTTCTGTAATTTCACCAACTACAGCGTATAGTTCGTTAGGTCTGTTATCATTAAAAGATAAATCTGTTAAATTAAAATCTTTTTCAAACTGTTGAGTTGTTCTATCATCACGAGCAGAACCTTTATCGCCAGCCTGTGCTACTCTAAATGTTGACATTAGAACCCTCCTAGATTAAAGAAGAACGGTTCTTCATTGAAATTCCTTAGTCCGGGAAGCACCTGTGGTCTTGATATACCATATGGTTCTGCATCAGATACTCTAGGGTCGGGGTCGTCTGGGTCATCCTTAGCAGGCCATGGCTTCTTCATATCATCAGACACCACTATGTCGCTGGGGCGGAGTCCAAATTGGTCAATAAATCCAATAAACTCCTCAAATCCGTCAACGTCATAGACAAAACTAGCTTCTACGTTAAAGGACCAGTTGTGATTTGTAGAGAAAATTCTCATGTTATTACACATCCACTGACCGGCGGTTAGGATTGTATTATCTCCTACCTTGTATTCTTCGTTAACATAATTTATGTATCTTCTAGGCCATTGGAATAAAGTCTTTCCTGCTTCAAAATTCAGAGCATTTGTAAATGATATTTTTCTACGACCAATAACCTGTATTAGGTCTTTGCGTACCTGAGTTGTAGCTCCACGATTGTTAGTTCTGGCGTTATCAATCAAAAACTGCGCTCTATCAGGTGCTGGTATAGTAAGCGGCACATACTTAATTTTAATTGGGTCTTCATTAATGTCCAGCCCCCTCGTAATGGTACGGCTAACGGTCTGCACCTCATAGACCCATGTGCCATCCAAAATTGGTTCGGCAGGTACACCCCACTGTATAATAACCTGTGCTCTCTGGTCTTGAAGAAGCATAACGCTTATAGACATTGCACGAACACCAGCCTTTTTTAAATCTTCATTAGGGTGTTCGTCATTAACATTGATTCCAACTTTTGTTATAGCTGCTAATTTTGCCTTGGCTTCAGAATCTAGTGAATCATCTGTTTGCTTAGCCATCTTAACAAAGATATGTTGTTCATCAGAATAGGTTTCATCCTCATTAAAAGTAAACGTATTGCTTCTTGGAAACATCGGTTTTTCAGCCATATTATTGTCCCTTTCCTGTATCCTTAGGAAGTCTCCCGTCTAGGATAATTTTAATATCAGTGAGTATTGTATTGGTTGCAGAGAACCCTGTAGATATTGGGTCTTCTTTTGGAATTTCTTGTAGTGCTCCAGCTACTCCGAACGCTCCAAGTTTCCCACTTGCAACAGTAGTACCTCTTTGTTGGTCTAGAATAAATTTCCTGTCCTGAGCCTTTTTTGTATCATGTCGGATTTGTCTTAATCTATTGAGATTCTTCATAACCTCAGGTGAATGAGCAGACTCCCTCTGCTTAAGGCTTTCGTCTAGCTCAAACTTATTTTGTTTTAATTCTACATCTACTGCTCTTACCTTTTTTGCTCTTTCTGCGGCTGCAGCCCCATAAAGAGTAGGTTCTTGTAAACGTTCACGTTTTTCTAAAAGACCTTCTGTATGTTTGCCTGTTCTAAAATCTGTAGACCCTCTTCTTTTTGCCATTAAGGCTTGGAACTCATCTGTAAATCTATTTTGAACACCTTCTATACCAGCAATTTTAGCACCAATGCCTGCTCTTAATTGTAGTCTTCCCTGTTGGAACGAAGCGGCTTCTGGATTAAATGCAAATTTATTAGATAATTGAAGACTTTTTAAACTTACATTAGAAGAGTCAACAGACCCTCTAAGGCTATCAAACTCTGTAACTAATCTTACTGCTGCTTTTGCTATATCATTTAAACCAGCTCCCTCTCTGGTTTGTTCGTTTATCTTTTTAACAAAACCTAAACCCGGAACACCAGATACTACGTTTTCTAAAGTTCCACCACCAAGCCTTCTTTGAGCCAATTCTGCAAAATCACCCCTACCTCTTAATCTTCTTCGAAGACCAATTTCTCTTTCTCCAATAGCAATGGCAGAACCTATTTTTAATGCTTGGTTAAACACACCAAGTATAGCACCAGCCTTAAGAAATGTATCAGTTAATTTGCTTGAAGCATTTTCTAATGCTTTTTGTTGCCTTACTAAATCATCAGCGGCTTTCTTTTGCTTTTTTAAGAATACACTACTTTGTGGACCACCCATAGTTCTTTGTCTGAATCCTTCCATGGCACCGTGTCCAGCGGCTTCAGCGGCACTTCTAGCAGCAGCAAGTAGTCTTTCTCTATTTTCAGCCATTCTATTTTTAGCCATTATATATTGAACTCCCGTCTAATGTATTCCATCTCAAGCTTATCTCCATCATCTGGACCTTCACTTTTCTCCACACCCATAATGTCTGGGATTCTATGTAAAAAACCTTGCATTTGTCTAAGTGTTAATTTTGTATAATCAACGCCGGGATAAAAATGACTCATCGACGCTAAATCCAAAATAAAATCATACTTAGTTACTTTTTTTTTATATCTTTAGAGTCTTTTTTGTCAACCATAACTCTTTTTATATCCACCAAATCATATACCAATTGAACAAGTTCATCAGTTATAGCAAGACCTGCAACCCAGTCATAGGTAACTTCTGGGTCTCTTTTGTGCAGAGCAGTGTAAAGAACAAAAGCATATCCCTCATGCGAACCCAAAAGAACAGTAACTAGGTCATAAGGAGACATTGAAATAACATTATTGTATTCGTTAATACATGCTGAAGATAATTCTCCACCTTTTTCGTTATTTTTATATTTTTCTTTTATAGCATTTCTTTCTCGCTCGACAAAAATATGAGCAAGCTCATGATAGTCTCCTATCGTAAGTTTTTCTGCTGTAAATTTCTTATCATTAATTTCTATGTCAATCGGCACGTTACTGGATGTATACAATTTTAACATTAATCTTTGCTCCCAAATATTTGATAAACGTCATCACAGGTTAATAAATTTGCGTCTTTTAAAATTCTTGTTTCTCTTCTCTCCATATTCCAAAGTGCAGTACCAGAATATCCAAGTGCTGTGAAATCCTGTTTATGTAATGCAGCATAAACAACTTCTTCTATATCTCTAAGAGAACCTGACCCCAAGTCTGATTCATCAAAATAAGACACAAAAAGAGACCCTATTATATCTTGACCACCACCCATAAAATTAACAGGAGATGCTACTTCTAAGTTAAAAATTATTATAGGGAAATCATCCTCATGCGCAGTAGGGTCTGTATGATATACGGATATATCAGGCACAGCCGCTTCTATTGCTTCACGTATTCCAACTATAATTTCGTTTAACATTGCTCCCTCCTAGTTTATACCCAAGCTTCTGTTACAGGACCAGTAGATGCAAAGTCTACTCTAACTGTACTAGACCCAGCACCAGTTTCAGAACGACCTAACTCGACAGTGCTAATTGTAGCATCGAAATTATAAGTTTTGCCAGTATCAACTGTTAGTTCGACTGCTCCTTTAAGGGTATCAACCCCACATGTTGATGCGAAGAAACCATCGTCAACTGGTTCTGTTGCACCTGATGCTATATGACCAATTGCTGTTCCTGTCATCTGTCCTGTTATAATTTCACCAGTCTGCCAACCTTCATCACCGAAGCCGGTTGTTGGAAACTGTTCTCCTATAACTTGTGCTGTCCAACCGATGAATTTAGCAGTTATGTTATTTATGCTAGCCGCTCCACCAGTTCCTTGTAATGTTTCTACTACTGCCATGATTTATCTCCTATATCGACCTTTTTAAGTTAACTTGTTGAAAAACGTTCTCAAAATGAACGTTGTCTACTCCACTGACATCCCATACAACATTTTCAGACTGTTGTAGTCTATCATCTTCTCTTATATCTTCATCAGTACTACAAAACATCAGTGCCGTATAAAAACTTCTAGCACCAGTATCATGTAACTCATCTTCCATTGCTGGTGGACCTTGTATCCTGCAATTAAACGTTCCAATAGAAACTGGCATCTTAACAGATGCTCCACCTCTATCTTTAACAACAGTCATCCTCAAATGTGTCACTGTGACATTGTATAGATGCGTTGGGTTTTTTAAAAGCTTAAATGCTACCATATCTATGCCTCAGAACCGAATACCATAATTTCTAATGTCGCAGGAAGTATTGTATTAAGGTTCTCTACTTTAATTATTTTTGCTCCTGCTGATATTGTCCAGCTTCCGCTGTGTACCGAGTACTTATCAGCATCAAGCCACTCATACTCAGTTGTACCTAACCACAAATTAGCAGGATTCGCAGCAGCAACCCCAATCTTCAATTGCGGTGCTGCTTGTACTGCTTTAGTGAACGTAGTGCCTGTAGTTGCTGCTGTGCTGTTGTCTATAAGGTCTAGTACATCTACATCCGCATAAGCAAATCCAGTGTCTAATAAAATAACATAGTTAGAATCATCTATAACGTTAAAGATAGTTCCAGTCCAAATTAAGCCTGTATCCCCATCAGTCACGACGTCTAGTGCGTTCCAAGACGCATCAGGGGCAGCTAACGTGGCTACATAATACATTGCAACATCATCTAAGTCAGTACTGTTCTTTAGTATAACATTTTCTACGCTAGTGAACACTACTGTATGACCAAATGCATTAGTCTCACCTTGTAGGTCGATGTTATCTGTGGCAGATGCAGCTATTGTACGTTCGTCGTGCCACATTTGGTCATAATCATCGCCAAGTACAATGGTGCTAGTGACATTCCAATTAAGGTTATCTGAAGCATTAGACTGTGATAACGCTGTAGTTCCAGTAGCTTGTACATTTGAATTAATGTATATACTGCCATTTATATTTGTAAGGTCTGTTGCCATAATTTTATCCTACTCTCGGTGAATATTTAAGAGGTTTAGTTTGGTACTGATACATTAGTTTATAAATCGGGTCAAACATAGAAGTACCAGCCGATGTCGCCTCATATTCTAGCTCGGTTTCAACTTCATACTCCCCAAGCTTTTCTTTGATTTTATTTCGTTTTTGATTACCAATTAATCCCTGAGACGTTTCAAAAATATACATTAATTGTGCTGTAGCTTCTTGAACAACTGGTTCAACACTTTCTGACACCAAATTACCATCAACAGTATAAGGTCCAATAACGTAATTATTATCTAACCAATCAGAAGCTAGTTCTATTAACTGATAATCCGTCACAGTTATATTAGGGTGAGTGTTAGCTCTTGTCTGTGAAATTAATCTTAAAGAAGGAGATTCTGTTTGAGGCCCAGCCCATGTGTCAGTAAACACAATGGTTTGCTCACCTTCAGTAATAGTAATCGTAGATATATATGTTAAATCATTAGCTTCATCAACAAATGTTCTGGTAAATACACCAGTGCTAGATTCTGTCATAGCTCCAGCATCAACCACAGCAGATGTATCAGTTCTTTCGGTTGATACAGATACTCCACCATCAGGAGAAGCAAGAACACCATTTTGATAAATTGTCTTATTTATAGTTGACATTATTGTACGCTCCAAGTATCATCATTAAGTGTCCACGAATTATTGACAGCCTCACTATCGCCAATAGACTCAATAGCAAGATGACTGTCATCCGCATCATCTTCAATTATAATGTAATGGTCATTCGACTGAGCAGCAGTTAAGGTTGCATATCCCATATAGTCACCTCCAGCAATCTCTCTCTGGTCTATAGGAGTGCCCGGAACAACGGTATTACCGTCTGCATCTTTAAGTATAAACTTAAGCGTTAATCCGGTAAACGCCAAACCCAAAACTATTGGAAACTGATATAACATTATTTTTCCTCTTTAAACGTTAGCGGAGTCCCATACTTTTCAATTATGAGCATATCTAGCTTCTGCTCATGCCTATCTAAAATCTTAATGATAGCTGCGTGTTCTTTACTATTAGTCCCCATCTCTACCGCCGTCGTGTTAGCTTGTTTACCTATGGAAATCATCAGACCACCACCTACCATAATGGCTGCGCCAAGTATTCCGCACATTATTTTAAAAGCCCATCTTGGTGTTCCCTCGGTCATTATGTTTCCTTAAGTTAATTCTATATCACTTACATTAATCGCATCTCTTGCTGACATCATTTCTGCTCTTGCTACCTGTGATTTTAAGAAGTTAATCACTACAAATTTAGCCCAAGCCGCATCTGTATATTCAGGTATTGTTTCACCAATATTTTCTGGGTCTTCCTTTACAGGAATAGGGTGAACTGCCTTGATTGCATCAAGAACTCTTTTTGTTTTATTGTCCGGTATTGTAATTTTTAATTCTGCCATTTCTATGCTCCAATTTGTACTATGTTAAAGTTTGCGTTGAAGATGGTAACGTCATCCGTCCCGCCATCTGTTTGTTTTATTCGAATATCTACGTCGTGGGCCACGTTGGTAATCGCACAGAGGCAAGTGCCAGACATACTGCCAAGGTCACCTACGCCGGAGAACTTTCTAGCGGAACTACCATCCGTCTGTTCAACACCATTGATGAAGACATCAACTTCATAAATTTTGTTAACACCTGCACTTGAACAGCTTAGCTGCCAGTCAATTTTGTAGACTCCTACAGCTCCGACGTTGAAAGCGGATGCACTGGTTGTGACATTGTTGACAAGTCCTTCACCAAGGTCAGCGACCTTGTAGTACGTATCTGTTACGGCTATTGTGATGACCTCTGCACCCTCATGTAGGAATAGCGAACCATATGGGAGACCACTACCAGCACTTACAAACGACATATCGCCATTTATGGTAGCATCTTCTACGCTCAAATCACCAGTTGTGGTTATGTCATTATCTGCGAGGTTTATCTGTTGAGTAGCAGTATCGTCTATAACAAGTTGAGTTCCGTCGTAGTATATTTCTGCGTCTTGTGCGGCCCCGAATTTAAGGGATTGGTCATCACCAGCCAAAGCCCAGTTTGCACCAGAAGCGTCATAAATGCCCCAGTTCGTATCTGCAAATTTTGCATCGCTGATGTAGATGCCATAAACAGTGGAAGTTCCCTCAGTATTAGACGAGACAGACAGTTTTAAACCGTATATGTTTTTTATTACCGATGTAGCAGCAGTTATAGTACTAGTGTCACTTACTAATAGGTCCAAGCCAGTCGTAGTTGTTGTCCATGAGCCACCGGCGTTATTGTAGCCCATGGAATTAGCAACATTGATATCAGAACCAATTTGAGTAATTGCATTACCATAGATTCCTGCACCTGTCATTGTACCTGTACGGGTTACATTATTCTCTAGCCCAGCAAGGTTATCTAATATGAGAAAGGGCGTACCGGTGTGGTTGGATGCAGAGGTTACAGTGTTATTAAGACCTAGTGTTTTTCGTATTACAACATCACCACCACCAGACGCCGTGCTGACTGTGTTATTTGCTACTGTGTTTTCTAGTGCAGTGAGGTCGAATCCAGAGCCGCCAGCATCATTACCGGAAGCGGTTCTCTCTAGAGTTGCTACGGTTGAGTCACTGTAGGTCGTTAGTGGGTTGGAAACACCATCAAGATGCAAACCGGTTAAGTCAGAAGCTCCCATCACATTCGTGAAGGTTCCAGCCATGTCCATATCGTCTGTGGAGGTTATCTGCTCACCTTGAACTGTGCCAGTCGTAGTGATAGCATTATCTTGGAAATCAAGCGTACCAGCAGAACTCCAATCTAACTGAGAGGAACCGTCGCTAGCCGTTAATAGGCGGTTGCCCCAGTCTACAGAAGTACCAGCAGTATTATCATTAAGAAGACCATTGCTCCAATCAACTCTCAAAGTTCCTGATGCATCATTTAATAATTGGGCATCCCAATCACAAACTATTTGTGAGTTGAAATCAATTAAATGTCGCTCTTCCCAATCAATCGACGTTACACCATTGGCTTCATCAATAAGCTGTTCTTCCTGCCAGTCAACTACAGTAGTTGTACCATCATCAAGAAGTAGAAGTCTTTCATCGACGTTGATAGAAAGTAGACCTTCTTCTTGGTCAAGAATGTCTGGGATTCTGATAGCGTCTGTAGACGTAGTAGGTATGAGAGTTGTTCCAGAACGGTTCCAATGGCCAATCACTCCATCATCAGCAGATGAAATATTAAGCCACATAGACGTACCGGAATCGTATCGAAGCAAATCATTATCAGCTATTGAACTAATGTTCACATCATCTACTAATTCGGCTATTCGTTGTAAAATTCTCCTAGCCATCTTACTCCCTTAGATTTCCATATCTGACCCACCACTCAAATCCACTGTAGTGCCGGCCACTGTCTCGGTGATTTGGCAATTTCCATCCGCTCCAGCCCTACTGCAATGGATAGTAATTGTATCATTATCTGCACCACCATTCTCAACTAGAACCGCCGAGATAGACTGAGGGACATCGTATGGGGATAGAGGGTCGGCTGCGACGGAATTTAGATTGATAGCCGTAACTAAGCTAGCAGTCGTAGCATCAATCGTAGCTTCGATGTGAACTTCGTTTGCTGCACCTGTAAGTGTATCTAAGAAAGTATATACTTGAGCACCATCAGAAGTGGTGAGTGTGATAGTCTCTGTATTAGTAGGTAATCCAACAGAAATATCAATTGTTCCGCCCGTTGTAGCTTTCTTCAACGAGGCGAGAATATAAAGTGCGTCCCTTATTTGAACGATAACTGGGTCACCGTAATTCGGGGGTACTGGTAAATTTGCCATTGTTAGTCTCCTTAAGCCCTAACGGGCTATTTAGTTTTTAAAAGAGGGGTATGTGTCACTACTCAAGAGTAACACACACCCTCCTGTTTTGTTACTTACGAATTCTGGATAAGCTTGATTAAAGCTTTAGGTCTCAGGCAAATCGGAAGAATATTCGATTGTGCTTCAATCACCATTCCCTTGCCATCAGTCTGTTCCCAACTACGGCCATAGAACTGTTGTCCCATAGTTCCGGCTGCACTGTTAAAGTCAGCCTGTGCTATATACAACTTATAGATATCAACCATCGGTATCACTCTGGCGTGGTCAGTGTCGATGCCAGTTGCACCCGAAGTATTAGAGTAGTATTCCACGAACGTCACCCCGCCTGCCGTCAGGCGTTGTCTATTAGGTTTCATAAAGTCAACATTACCAAGTTGAGCTTGGAACTGACTCTGAGCCAGATACAGGTCACGCAGAACTGCATGTCCACTCAAGGCACGGAAGAACTCACGACCGCAAATCACGAGGATATTGGGTGCGGGTCCACCAAGTGCGGCTTCAACTGCATCTCGAATGGAAGCAATTTTATCCATAACTTTAGTCGTGGTCGTATCCAAAACCATATCAATCGTAGTTTCAGTCGTACCAAACTCAGTATACAAAGACAAATCAGCATCTACCGAATTGGTAGGATACGTGATATTGCCATGAATGGCCTTGGCCATCAGGTATTCTGTGGTTGTATCAATGCTTCTACGCATATCAATAAGCCTATCACCAACAACCTGTCCGACACCAGATTCAACATCATTAGTTCCGAATCTGCGAACGTTGGTTAAATCGTCTGCGAACACCGTGTCATCAACTTGGATATGAGGAATACGAAAATTACGAACTTTTCGATTCGCAACTTTGTTCTCTACTCCACGTTGTCCACGCTGCGTTGTAGGCAGAAGGGCCAAGCTGTGGTCTCTTTCCTCGACAGAAATCAAGGTTCCGTTTACTGGAGTAGGGGTAAAGATACCCAAATCCATTAGTGTAGTTTCCTGCGGTGGTATTTTCTCAATAGCTGAAGTCAACTTCAGAACATCGAAGGCGTCGCTATTAAATACGTCTGTAAGATTAGCCATTTATTTCTCCTATTTCTTTTTAATTAAGTCGTCTGGGTAGACCAAGTTACATCACCGGAAGTAGAAACACGAATATCCAGAGCGGCCAAAGCGGTAATAGCCGCAGCCTTCTGAGTTGCTGATTCGGTTGTCACAACGTTGTCGCTGTCAATAAGGGCTGGGCCACGGACGAGTACCAATTTCTCTGTAGTTGCGACTGCATTCTCTGCCGCCGTCATATCTTCCATTAGAATTGCCACACAATCAGCTCCAGTCGATGCTGAAATTGCAATGTAATCAGCACCAGAACCTCCGTATCTAAGCAAATCGCCTGTATACAATGCTCCTGCTGCACCGGAAACTGCGTTATTCTGGTCCATAAGGCCAGATTCAAGGCAGAACCCTCTGTCATACATGTTCTTAAGCCACTCATTTGTGCGGGCTTGTTCAGTTAAAGTTGACATTATTTATCTCCTATTTTATATTTTTTACTAATATAGTCACCCACAGCCCCGAGTGAATTACCCGTCGATTGTGCGCCGACTTTAGAGCCAGTACGACTGGCAATCTCTCCGTCTTTCTTAAGCTCTTGCATTTCGTCATGCAATTCACTAATTTTAATCTTAAGCCCTTTGATTTCTGTAATGTATTCCTTTTCAGGACTTTCTTCAGAATCATTAGACTTCTCTTCTATATCTATAGAGTTGTCTTTATTAACTTCATCAATTTTATTTTCATTTTCTTCAATTTTTTCTTCAAGTTTACCATCTGCATTATCCACTTCTTCCTGTAATTTTTCTACTTCAGTTGGTGGTGCTTGTTCTTTAGCTTTCGTCATTTTGTGCTCCTTCTGCGGGTTCTTCCGCAACTATTGGTTCTGTGATTGATTCAACGATTGGTTCTATAACTTGTTCTGGTAGAACTTCTGGTACAGGTATACTCACCTCTTCCAGTAATGCGTTAAGGTCTATGCTGCCGGGATTCTGTTTAATGAGTTCCAAGGCAACCTGTTGTTTATAAATTTTGTCCGAATTAGAAATAGGTGCCGCAATGAAGTTAACCTTATCAGCCTCTTCTTTGCTAATCATAAGCTCAATGTATGGCTTGGCAATCTGAGTCTCAAACTGCTCTGTGATATAATCTGATTGCATTTCCATGTAATCTAGGCTTACATTACGATGTTCCACCGATTCCGCTAAAGTTCCTCCTCCAGAACTTTCCAAAATTGTTCTTTCTGGTAGGGTAAAACTACGTACCAACGCTGAATCAAGGGCTTTGAGCCTCTGAATGAAGGATGCCTGACGCTGTACAGGGTCTCCTACGTACTCTATTTCCCAGTTTGTACCAGCCGTATTAGGCATTCCGGGTATCTCAAGTCCATTATTAGCAACAATTGCGGACCCTCCACCGTCTAATGCTACGTCTAAATCCTCTGCTAATTCGAAATTAGTGGCCTCTGCACCGTCTGGACCGATACCTGTACCACTTGGATTAGGTACTTTTATCAATCTATTGGAACCAGCAACCTTCAAATCGTATCTCTGAGCACCTTCTTCAGTAGTAACGTAAGCATCATACGCCTCACGGCATATTTCTGTTGGTGGTACTCCGTAGTAATACCCCGGCTCTACGTTTAATCCGAGGAACGCTGCCGATTCTTTTGGAATAAATATATCTTTAGGAATAGGTTGAGTACTATACAATCCAGATATTTGGATTCCCATGTACGTCCCATTGTCGTCCACGACAATGCTCACGCTTTCACTGAGCAATGGTTTCAGAACTAACTTTAAATCTGCATCCAGAAATTGTTCAAAACCTTGGTAGCCGAAACTGTACATTCCGTTTATAGCATCTGTAACATAGGTTTGTCTTAATTTCATTAATTCTGTAATCAATTCCCATGTCTCATCCGACGCATCGGGTGCCGAAACGCTCCAAGAACTCCTTATAATAGGACTAGAACTTAGGTTAAATGCCAGATTAACTGTAGCATGTTTCTTTATGGTACGATATGTTTCGTGTGAAACGGGTAGATTAGGGTATACTATACTAGGCATGTCGTCTCCTTCTTATGTTGCGGCGGGGTCTGATTGATATAAACGAGTTATTTGTGTTGGTTCGGGTGGTTAATGGGAACTCCTGATGACAAAAATAGCCAATATTATCCATACAGTGGCCCACATTCCCTCGGGTATCTACTTTGTTGTTAGTTCCTTCACGGTAGTAAACACTAACTATATCCTTCAATATGTTAGTACATGAAGGGTCAATAAATAAGGACCGCCTTCCACTTGCTGAACATAACTTGGCATTTACCGCTGCCATCCTATCTGCTACTGGTGGATTTGCGGCTCGGTAGTGTATGGTTCGGCCAGCATTGAGGAACCGTTCATCATTGACAATCTGCTGATGGTCCGATAGGGCCGCAGCGGAGTGTCTGTTCTGACTTGAGGCGTCACCGTAGAACTTAAAACCAGCCTTGTGGTCCCCGTATCTCTCCCATAATTGCTGTAATGTGTACCTAGTATTGGTGTTTCTAACATATAATTCATCTATAATGTTTATGATATCACCTTCCATTTGGATAATAGAGACCGTCATTGGGTTCACATTAAAATCCCATGTGAAGATTAATGGCTTATTTTTATCATAATGACATGGCCTTATATTGTTTTCACTGAATGCGTAATAGCATAGCCCTTCAGCACTTGTGAACCTCGCCATGAATCTTTGCTGGAATAGGTCAGCAGGTAACGTCTTTTTCGCAAGCTCAAAAGACTCCATTGGGTATGCAGGGTTCTCAATACTTGGCCACACGAAAGCACTAATATCCGGGTCTCCAGCTTGTGCCTTTTCTATGCATTCAGAGAACCATCCTACTTTGTATGGCGTGGAACAGCCGTAAATTTTACCCTTTCGAACCATAGTCCTCTGTATCATTTCCTCATATACCGCTCTAGGCATCTGTCCACATTCGTCCATAGCTACTGCGTGAGCCTGTCCACCTACTAATCCCAGTACATTGTCTGAGGATAATGTGTAAATAATACCTAAATTATTAGGTAATGTGTATTGACTCTTAGACTCTTTGTATGTACCCCTGAAGGCACTTGCATTAAATACGTCTAAGAATGGAGGGACACTGGCTCTCATTAGGATTTTATGAGTAGGTGCTATTAGAAACCCTAGGAAACCAGATGTGTTGCCAGCATCCCTATATTCAGTAACCTGTTTGAGTAGCCAAAGAGGCATGGCACAACTCTTGCCGCCGCCGGTTCCGGCGCAGGCGAGGGTTATCTTGGTATCAGATAAGACACTCAAACCTTGCTGATAGTGACAGTCAAATCGGCGATTGCCCTTCTCATCTATCTCGCCCCAATCGTATCTTAACCGTTTGCCCTTTTTGTCATACTTAGTTACAGCAAAGTCCGGTCGTTCATATGACAATTCTTCAATGTTTGTCTCTTCCGGTTCAATTTTTTGGGGCTTTTTTTTTGCCATATTTTTGGTGGATTTCTGTAAGGATTCCCGCCCGACACTAATTTCTATCTTAAATCGCCGTTTTCGCTTCGCTCAAACGTCTCAAACGTCTCCTACTCATTATAGATAGTCTATGACCAATCAAATATAGTTATAATTTTATTAATAATGGGATAATGTTATTAAGAACGGGTTAAGAATGAGTGTAACATAACTCACATTATCGGACGTTAACGCTATAAGATGAGTAATGATAAACACTTACGTGCGTAGCACGTAAGTGTTAGGTCTTCAACTATTCTTGAGTTGTTCATGAACTATCAGAGATGAGGACGCCCATAATTAATAACAAATAGATATTGTTCAGAATTGGTATAAGATAATCCCTTCAGCTTTGCTGAAGGGATTAGTTGTCATTAGTTATGACTCATCATGATTAATCATAAACTATTTTATATGCTACACGCATCAATTGTAGCGCTAATGTAACAATTTTGTAACATTTGTGATACAATTCTGATACAATTAGAGAATAAATTGAAACAAATAAAAATGAGCGAGGGCGGTTAAGGTATGGTATGGTCTAAGAATTTAAAGCCATTGTCTAGGTTAACTACCACATCATGTACTATGTCCCAGTCAGGCTCATCCTCATCCACCTCTAGCCTTAGGGCACTGACGACATGAGCTAGGTCAATGAGCATCTCACGCTGTCTAAATAGCTGCTCGAATTGACTCATATCTATCTCCTCATACTCGTACTCATACATGTTACTCTCCAAACACAACATTACTAAAAGCCATTATTTACCTTTCTTCTTGTCCTCAGTAGGTGGCAACACATTGACTACGATAGGATGGGTCTCTGCCTTACCTACACCAATCTCTATTGTGGATTTACTACGATTAGGCTCTATAAACTTAGTATAGAACAGGTATGTATCGTTGTCTATTAAGTCCTGTAGCATAGCCATTATCGTATCCTGATTCACCTTCAAGCGTAAGAGTTCTTGTATCATGTTCTGACACTTTTTAATGCCATCAGTCTTCCCTTTAGGGCGACCTCTTTTGTTGCCACTTGTGCCGGGTTGAAATCCGTACTTACGGGCTACTTCTCGAATCGCTTTGTCTTGTTTTTCTGTTCTCATACTATTATTTAGTGTATTACCTAGTAAACGTCAATCGAAATAACCGTTCTCCTCTAAATATTGGTTAAAACGCCTATTAGCCTTACTCCATAACCAGTGTGATTTACCATGTCTGTATCCGAGCTTTCTGTCAACATCACGCCAAAATCGTAATTGATGGTCTCCAGTAAACTGGAATTTGAGGTTAACGACCTCTAATTCATCTGGTGGTAGTAGAG
>Ga0233412_10000622_pt1 | contig 20161 bp, 17 predicted proteins | sample Na_anoxic_4_MG_FD_180667 | JGI IMG/M metagenome (GOLD analysis project Ga0233412, IMG submission 180667) | Seawater microbial communities from Saanich Inlet, British Columbia, Canada - Na_anoxic_4_MG | ecosystem: Environmental > Aquatic > Marine > Inlet | place: Canada: British Columbia...
GTGTGAAGTTCATGAGGTCCGGAGCGGGGAGCTTCTCTCGGGGAGTCGCCGGCGCGAAATTATTGAAGCGCGAAGGGTCATGTCCTGGTTGTCGGTCAAAGAACTGGGATATTCGGGGGCTGAGGTTGCCCGGTATCTCGGGGTGACGAATTCCTGCGTTACCAGGGCGGCTTCCAACGGGGAGGTTCCCGATAGAAAGAAATACCTCTAAGCTCTGCGCACGTTCCGCACGAGCGTCCCCTATCGCTAAAAAGAAAATCACCTTATTGTTTTACCACTTCGCGATGTGGGATTCAATATGTCATTGCAGGAAAGCAGACCGAAAAAGTGCTTCCCCCGTCCAATTCACTCTCAACTTGAATCATACCATTATGGGCATCAACAATACTCTTTACGATAGAAAGGCCGAGACCTGTTCCCATAATAAAGCGTGTCTTTTCATTCTTTATTCTATAAAAACGATCAAATATACGTTCGAGTTCTTTTTCGGGGATTCCAAACCCCGTATCTCTCACCTGAAAAAAAACATACCCCTCTTCCATATGGGCGGAAACGACAATACTTCCCCCTTCAGGCGTGTATCTGATGGCATTACTGATGAGGTTCGAAACGACCTCTTCGATATTGTGACGATTCCCAAGAACAGAACTCAACTCCGGGATCTTATCAATCTTCAGGGTAATCCCCTTGGCCTGGGCCTGCTCGTTATAAAAAACGACCTGATCCCTGAGAAGCTCTGCAATATCCAGTTTTTCCTTTTCCTGTATGACCAGACCAGCTTCTATCTTTGCCAGATCCAGAAGTTCCGACGCGAGCGTTGAAAGCCCTTTTATCTTTTTAGAGATCCGTCCCAACAACTCTATCTGCTTCTTATTAACGTCACCCGCCCGCCCTTTAAGTAACAGTTTGATCTGCATTAAAACTGAGTTCATCGGGCTTTGAATCTCATGGGCTACCATGGAGACAAAATTGGATTTAAGCTGCTCCATCTTCTTTTGCGACGTGATATCATGCAGCACAGTAACCGTTCCAAGGTTTCTGCCAAGGCGATCTCTAAAGGGAATAGATTGAACTCCAATAGTTGCCTCCTCATCACTGCTAAGGGACCCCTGATTGAATTCCTGTGAAAGCTCCACGAATTCGTCCTCAGGCATGTTCAGCGCCTCGAGGATCATCTTATTGAACGCCTCGTTGGCTATGACTTCACTCACCGGCTTTCCGGTGATATCTGAAGTGCGGCAACCGATCATTCTCAGAAAAGAAGGGTTTGCAAGGGCGATGATCCCATCTTTGTCCGTGGCCATGACACCGCCGGGGAGATGGTTTATGAGTACCCGCATCCTGGATTTCTCTGTGGCAATATCATGTAGGGTGCGGATATGGTCCATGGCCTTTCTTATCACCACCCTTAGTTCCTGCGGGGAAAAGGGTTTAGGGATAAAATCAAAGGCCCCTTTTTTCATTGCTTCGATCGCGTGTTCAAGGGTGGCATAACCGGTGATGACTATGATCACCGTATCCGGATGTGAGGCCCCGATCTGCTCAAGCACTTCGATGCCCGAAAGTCCGGGCATCATCAGATCGAGCAGAACAATATCATAGTGCTCACTGGTAAGCATATTGAGGCCAAGGTCACCCGACTCAGCAGTTTCTACAAAGAAGCCCTCCTCGGTGAGCATCGTGTTGCAGCCGTCCCTGATTCGCTTCTCATCATCAACTACGAGAACTCTGGACCTGAAAATCGTATCAGCACTCTCATTTTCGATCATAAATTTTATCCTCTGAAATCTCGTCTTTCATTTGGTGTTCTTTGAACCCACTACGTTTCTGCAGGGGTGAAGAGAGGTAATTCGATCACAAAAACCGTTCCTTTGGAACCCGTCTCCTTCACGAAGAGTCTTCCGCCATTTTCTTGAATAATCCCGATAGACGTACTCAACCCCAGCCCGGTCCCTTTTCCGGGTTCCTTCGTAGTGAAAAACGGGTCAAATATCCTTGATAGATTCGCCTCTGGAATCCCGCACCCCGTATCTTCTACTTCCAGGCTCACCTTTTTGGCAAGTTTGTCACGGCTGGTCCGTAGTGTAAGCGTACCTTTACCTTCCATTGCAGCCAAAGCGTTCACCACCAGATTGATGATTGCCTGGCTAATCTGGTCCGTATCTACCTGGACCAGCATCATATCTTCGGCCATTTCCTTTACCACTTTCACATTTCTGAAGAGCTTCTGATCACGAATTAGACCTATACTCTGCTCTATAAGCATAGTGAACTGTATAATATTCTTGCTTGACGTAGTCTTTCTGCTATAGGCCAGAAGGTTTCGGACAATTACCTTGCACCGGTTTACATCTTCAATGATATATCCGATATCATTCTTCATCGGATGGTCATCCTCAAGTTTTTCCATGAGCAGGCTCGCATAGAACAGAATCCCTGTCAGCGGATTGTTAATCTCGTGCGCAACTCCGGCCGCAAGCTGACCCATTGACGCCATCTTCTCTGCCTGAATGAGATGTGACTCAGCTTCCTTCAGTTTCTCTTCTACAGCAAGTCTCTCCCTGAGATCAGTATAGATCCCCATGGTGGCCACTTCACGGCCATCCTCGTATATTATGGAGGCGGAGATCTCGCCGGGAATTTTTTCCCCTGCCGCGTTTACCACATCGATTTTGTTATTGGAGAGTTTTCCTGTACCCCCGTAATCAGGGCTTCTGAGTTTTTTCATAATCTCTCTTGCTACACCGGAAGGATAAAGATCTTCGACGGTGTTGATCTTCGCAACCGCTTCAAGTGAGAACCCGAAGAGTTCTTCCGCTGCAGGGTTCATGAGAAGGATATTCCCTTCCACGTCTGAAGCTACAACGCCGCTCGCAGAGCTCTGTATCACTTTCTCAAGAAACTCTTTTGTCTCTCTGAACTCTCTCTCCATTTTTTTGATGAACGTCACATCTCTTATGCTCTCCATAATATAGGCGAGGCTGCCGTCTTCATTGAAAATGGGAGAAAACACCCTGTCTTCCCATCTGTCTTCTCCGTCATTATCGGTCACGGTCCTAAGCACAGAGTCGGCTTTTCCGTGAGAGACGACCCTGGAAAATGGACAGATTTCTTTGGCGCAGGGCTTTTTTGAATTGTAGAATATTTCATAACATGATTTTCCCACCACCTCATCATGCGTTAGGTCCATCTTATTTAGAAAGACCTGATTTGCGGCCACTATAAGCATTTCCTTGGTGAGGATGAGGGTAGGAAACGATAAGGACTCGAACACTTTATATCGCCAGCCGATCTCATCCGGGGGAGTGTTGTTACGGGCGGTCATGGGCATTTTTCTCCCGTGGGTCCTTAAGATTGCTCCTGATTTTCCGAGGGATTTCGATTGATTCGGAAAGGATAGTGACAGCATGTCGAGCTTTTTGGTATGGCAATACCAGGTAGATAGATGAGCCGGAGCAGGCTGACAAAATAACGGGGATGGATTCACGTGCCAGGACGCTGAAAACAATGTCGGCAATGCCATACCTGTCCCCGTAATGAGGTCCGTGAAAAAAGATCAACTCAACAGGCGACATGGAACGGGTGGTTTCTTCGCCCTCGAGATCCCGGGGGAGCATTGCCCGGAAGTGGTCCTTGACTCCTGCTTCTTTACCGCGATCTACAATAAGATGTATCTTGATCCTGCTGCTCCCCGATTCACTGGCTGCAACCATACGAAATCGAAAACCTCTTTCCCCCAGCTCTTGAAACCTGAGACCGTAGGTGGTTAGTTGATCCGACCCAATCACCCATGCCAAAAGGGAGAGATCCGACACCACTTTAAAGCCATAGGTCTTCAGTTTTGATTCGCTATAAACGGCAACGGTTTCCACAAGTTTATCTCTTTTACGATGTTAGGGTCTGATTTAACGGGTACGCCTGGCTGACGCGGATAGTAGATAATAAATGGGCAGAATCAGCAGGGAAAACGAGGAATTCACTGAGAGCAGTCAGCGCCCGTTTGAGATGCGTGTATTTCAGAACAAATGAGAGCGTTGCCAGTGATGAAGAAAAATCAAGAATCAGGAGATTCGCCTTTCCGAGCGCATGGAGAGAAACACCTAAAACCTCAAACTGCGAATGGTGGGGGAACATGGATAGAAGCCCCACATCCGGCGTGAAGGACGTATGATCCTTCAAAATCGCTTCTGATTCGATGATTGCTCTCACACGGGCTTCATGCTCGATATCAACACAGCAGGAAGTACAAATATCTCCGTCTTTTCGGTCGAGGGTAAGAAACAGAACAGGTATCTTCTCCTCTGCCAGGATCCGGTAAATATAACAGGTTTCATTCTTACGTTTAATTGGCTGAACAATATGAATCCGCAGGAGTTTATCACTAACTTTGACTCCGTCGGTTTTTATCTTCTGAATTTGCTTTTGCACGTTGATTTCCTGAAAACCCGGACGATCAACTCCTGATTCACGCCTTTTTTACTCTTTTTGGCTAATCTTTTGTGTAGTCCTTCACAATCTCCATCAGCTTGTCAAGATCAATAGGCTTCGGGATATAATCATCAGCAAGTGATTTTTTACCGTCCCAGTGTGTGTAGCTGGTGGACGTCACGGCGGTGCCGACCGCAGTCAGCAATATGACCATAATATCCCTGTATTCGGGATCATTCTTTATCTCATCGCAAACCTGGTAGCCGTTCTTATTGGGCATCATAACATCGAGGATGACCAGATTAGGTCTTTCTTCTTTAATACGGTCCCAGGCCTCAACTCCATCGTAAGCCTTGGCAACCCTGAAATTATTGCTCTCCAGCTCCATGGAGACGGCTTCCACCAAGTCAGGATCATCATCGACCACTAAGATCAATTTCTTTTCGCTCATTTGACTATCTCCTTTGTTCTAATGCGGAAGTTTTGGACAACTATCTGTCTTTTTTGTAATCAATATCCCAAATAAGTTCTGAGACCTTTGCAAAACGTCCCCTTTTGGGCAGGCGCAGAGATTGCAGAAAATGGCTATTCATGGATTAGCAATAGCTATTTATACTTCAGGTCGCGGGAACAGTCCTGCCTGCTCGACAATCTCAGGCACCTTCTCTTCCCATTCAATAGCCATAATATGAAAGCCACTGACGCCCTCAACCTCTTTGAGACGTTGAATAGACTCAACAGCTATTTTGAGCCCTTCCTCGGCCTGTTTCTCCTTTGGAACACCGGAAATGCGTTTTATCAGCTCATCCGGAACATCCATCCCCGGAACCCTGTTTTTCATGTATTTGGCCATCCCGGCAGATTTCAACGGTGTAATCCCTGCCAGGATATAAACCTTTTTCTCAAGCCCTCGTTCACGAACCTGCGCAATCCATCTTTCGAACTTATCAAGGTTGTAAACACATTGAGTCTGGATAAAATCCACGCCGGCGGCCACTTTTTTGGCAAGCCTGAGTACTCGCAGTTCAAAAGGGTCTGCAAAGGGATTTGCTGCTGCACCGATAAACATTTTGGGAGGATTTTCAATGTCGTCACCCCCCTGAAACTTTCCTTCATCCCGCATTTTCTTTACCATCTGGACAAACTGCACCGAATCGATATCATACACATTTGCCGCCATCGGGTGATCCCCAAATTGAGGGTGGTCCCCTGAAAGGCAAAGCATGGTATCTATTCCGTGAGAATAGGCACCAAGAATATCACTCTGAATCGCGAGACGGTTTCGATCTCGGGTAACCATCTGCAGGATCGGGTTCAGGCCCATTTGTCTGATGAAGATACATGCGGCCATACTCGACATCCTCACCACGGCTGTCTGGTTGTCGGTTACATTAATCGCATCCACATAACCCTTAAGCATCCCGGCTTTCTCCTCTATCTTTTCCGGAACAGCCCCGCGTGGAGGACCGCACTCAGAGGTTACGGCTAAGCTGCCTGTCTTCAATATCTTTTCCAGTTTGCTGTTCGTCTTCATAATGCCAAGTCCTCTCTGACTATCTTTCTTGGGCCACCATCTCTGTTTGTTCGCCAGTCTTTGGCCGGTACGATCTGCTCATAATTCTTTTCCATACCAAGGGCCTTCATCTTTTCCCAGATAAGATGCCATGCGCAGTCTATTTCCGGATTGATCTCACATTTTCCGCCTGTGGATCCGCCACAGGGCCCATTGAGAAGTCGCTTGGAGCAACGTGCGATAGGACACACGCCTCCCGTAATTCCCAACAGGCAGTCTCCGCATCCCTGGCATCGCTCGACCCATATCCCCTGACGCTCAGAAGCACCCATGAAGCTGGTATTGACCGCAGGAAAGACCGGTTTGTCCTTAAACCGCCTGGCTACTTCCTGTACCCCGCATCCGCAGGCCATGGAGAGTACCGCATCCACCCCGTCGATCTGGCTGACCAGTTCCTCCACATACTCCGGGTCACACTGGCGCTCGAGAGTCACCTCCTTCACTTCAAGAACCTTACCGGTTTTCATAAAGGCCGTTTGAAGCGCCGAGGATAGAAGACCGACCTCCTTTCGACCTCCGGCAGCACACACTGTGACACATTCGTTGCAGCCCACCAGGAGAATGCGCCGGTAAGGTTCCACGTACCCGATAAGTTCTTCCATAGGTTTACGCTCAGCTGTAATCATATTTTCCGATCCCCCTCCATCTACTCGGGGTCATCCCACCGCAGACCGGGCATCAGCTCCGGCAAACGACTTTACTGGGTTTGGCCCTTCATTTCGAATTTTTTCAGTGAAATCAGAGGCTGTCCGCGCAAAACGCTCACCCATTCCTGCAGACATGGTAATCATCTCTAATCTCTCTCCTCCTACACCGATTTCATCGAGCAGTTTCCTGACATATTCCACGTGTCTACCCGCTCGTACATTTCCATTCTTGAAATGGCAATCGCCTTCCAGACAACCTGCCACATAAACTCCGTCAGCTCCTTTCTCAAACGCCTTCATAATGTGGATAGCATCCACTTTCCCTGAACAGGGAACCCGGATGATATGAACATTGGGAGGATAAGAAAGCCTCCTGCTTCCTGCCATGTCCGCTGCTGTATACGCACAGTAGTGACAGCAGAAAGCAACAATAACCGGTTCAAATTCAGCCATTACTTCACCTTTTCCAAGAGTCCATATAGTTTTGCCATAATCTGATCGTCTTCGTATTGCATCAATTGAATCGCTTTGGCAGGACACTCTGCCGCACACACACCACATCCCTGACATTTTGCCGGATCAATTTCCGAGTAACCTTCTGCATTGATGAACGGCACACCAAAAGGACAAGCTCTTACACATATAAGGCACGCGGCACATTTGCTTCCATCAACACGTACAACGGCCCCGCCAAGTTCCATGGTATCCTTGGATAGGAGTGACATTGACCGCGCCACAGCCGCATGAGCCTGGGCCACGGATTCACGGATTGTCTTGGGTGCATGTGCAGTGCCTGCCACAAAAAAGCCCGGAACCGGCAGATCTACAGGTCTCAATTTAACATGATCTTCGAGAAAATATCCGTCGGCTGTTCTTGGCAGACGAAAGATCATGGACAGTTCTTCCATCACTTCGTCATCAGCAATTAAACCAGTACTCAATACGAGACAATCGGCCGTCAGTTCTAATTGCCTCTGGAGAATGGAATCATTGAACATAACAGTGATCTGATCACCTTTTGCCCTGACATCCGGAGCGTCATCAATATCATATCGTGAAAATATTACGCCACGCGACCGGGCTTCCCTGAATGCATCCTCTTGAAATCCATACGTTCTCATGTCCCGGTAGAGGATCGCTATCTGTGCCTCCGGATTGAGATCAAGGATCCTCAGCGCATTTTTCAAGGCTGCCTGACAGCATATCCTTGAACAGTTGGGATTATCCTTCGTGCGTGACCCAACGCACTGAATCATAACTACCCTCTCCCATCCTCTTACTCTCTCGGACGCGTCCTCAATGATACCGTCGAGATCGAGCTGGGTCATTACCGCATCGTGTTCATCGAGCAGATATTGCTTCGGCCTGTTGGGGATCGCCCCTGTGGCAAGAATGGTAACGCCATGTTCTATCTGCCTGTACTGCCATCGAGGGCCGATCTGAAAACCGGTCTTGAGCATACCCGGCATCCCAGAATGATCGACAATCATGGCATTGGTCATTACCTGTATGTTATCATGATGCAGTGTTCTTTGGCGAAGATCTTCAACATAAGTACGAACATCTTCCCCATCCAGGGTCTTGCGAATCTCCCTTGCCACCCCTCCCAGGGTGTTTGACCTCTCCGCCAGGAAAACCTTTAATCCCCGGCCTGCAAGACCGAGTGCTGTGGTCATGCCGCTCACCCCTCCCCCGACCACCAGTGCGGATTTGTTTACAGGAACAACATGCTCTTTTAACGGATGCGTAAGGGCGACACCACATACTGCCATACGAATCAGATCTTTTGCCTTATCAAAGGCATCCTCGGGCGAATCTAAATGAACCCAGGTATTCTGATCTCGAATATTGGCAATCTCCAGCAAGTATTTGTTCAGGCCTGCCCTGCGAATAGTATCCTGGAAAAGCGTCTCATGACTTCTCGGTGAGCAGCCTCCGATAACGACTCTATTGATGTCATGGGCGCGGATTTCGGACTCGATTGCAGATAGAGAATCCCTGCTACAGCCATGCCCGACGTTTTTTGAGACAACAACATCAGGAAGACCCGCTGCATATTCCACCACCTCGGCCACATCAATAACACCACCGATATCACGGCCGCAGTCACAGACAAAAACACCAATTCGTGCGTCAAGGTCGGTGACATCTTTTTCCGGAGGGAAAACCACTGAATCCTTAGCCTGCTCCGGGAGCAAACACAGATTTGTAGAGGCCCTGTGAGCGGCAGCGCTCGCCTGAACCATTGTCTCGGGGATGTCTTTCGGGCTTTCAAAGAGGCCGCAGACATATATTCCGGCCTTTGAAGTAGCCACAGGATCAAAGCTGGTGGTTTCCGCATAGTTGTGCCGGTTCAACTCAATTCCCAGCTTTTCGGCAAGTTCAACCATGTCTGGAGAGACCCGGAATCCTGTTGAAAGCACAATCATATCAACAACCGCGCTTTGGGGTATGCTGCTTTGGGCTGTAGTGTAGGTTATTGAAAGATCACCGGTTTCAGGGATTTCCTCAACAGTGTGCGGCCGGCTGCGAACAAAATTAACTCCATACTCGTTTATTGCCCTCTGATAATAGAGTTCATAGTCTTTGCCAGAAGTACGCATATCCATATAGAACAGAGTTGTTTCAATACTGTCCTTAAATCGTTCCTTTGTAACAATGGCCTCCTTGATGGCATACATACAGCAAACACTCGAGCAGTAAGGCACACTCGGCGAACTGATGCCCCGTGATCCCACGCATTGGATCCAGGCAATTCTTTTCGGCACCTTCCCATCTGAGGGACGTACCAGTATCCCTCCGGTGGGACCGGATGCAGATAAAATACGCTCATAATCATAACCCGTTACCACATTGGGATACTTTGCACTCCCGAAATCGGTAAGGAGATCCGGATTAAACAACTCTGCACCGGTTGCAAGCACGATTGCTCCCGCATTAAGCGTTTGGATTTTATCTGTGTCATCCGGGATGATGGCATCAGCCGGACATACTTTAACAAGCGCGTCTAAATCGCTGCATTTTTCAATATCAATTGAATATGCTTGAGGGATGGCCTGAGGATAGCGCATGCAAGTGGGCGCCCGATGGTCGAGCCCCGGGGTAAAACGCACGCATTCGGGAAACGCCCTGATGCAGTCTCCACATGCCGTACACCTGCCGACATCAACAAAGGTTGGCCGGGAATGGAGTGTTACGGTAAAATTGCCCGCCTCCCCTTTCACATCGGTCAACTGTGTCATAGTGAGAAGTTCAATATGAAGGTTACGGCCGCTTTCAGACAAGGAAGGGGATATGGTGCACAAATCGCAGTTATTGGTGGGAAAAGTCCTGTCTAACTGTGTCATGAAGCCACCAATGGAATATGCCTTGTCCACCAGAACCACGTCGCGTTTGGCTTCTGCCAAATCCAGAGCCGTCTTGATCCCGCCTATTCCGCCGCCAACAACAAGTACTCTATTGCTTTCTGAAGAACTGATTTTCTTACTCATTTTAGCCCTATTCTCTCATCTTACAGGCTGAATCTGCGTGTTTCACCCTTGGTAGTTATTAAAATTCTGCACGGTTTCCGTCGCTTCAAAGGGTGCCGTCATAGCCCGGCATTCTCTAAAATAGAAGGGATGATGTGCTCCCATCCGAGTGCGTCGATCTGTACCCCCTGGGAAATGCCTTTCAGATTTTTTATGGTCTCTCCGGCTATCTTCACGCATTCAGTTGTCCGGTCTGAAGATGTTCTTATCCGTGTGATGAGGCCTTCAGGGAGATGTGCACTGGGTTCATTGATCGAAATGTATCTGGCAATTCCTACCGACTTCAGAAGAAAGACGGTTGGAATAATGGGAACGCCCAGACCCCCGGCACCTTCCATAAATTTAGCGAACCAATCTATGTCATAGACCGGTGGCGTAATGACGAACTCAGCCCCCGCCAATATCTTTTTTTCAGCGAATTCAATTTCCCGTTTCATCTCCTCTTCGTCAGCATAGGGAGCGATAGTGCACCCCACAGTGAAATCAGGGGCTCCTTTCAGGTCAAAGCCTGCCATATCAACCCCGTCTTCAAGAGATTGAACTGCCTTCAGCAGTCCTATCTCATCAAGATCATTCACTGTCTTAGTTTCAATGTGATCGCCTAAACTCACATCCTCCCCCGGCACAACAATGAGGTTTTGAATACCCAGGACATGGGCTGACAGGATCTCTCCCTGCAAGGCAACACGGTTTCTATCTCTAAAACAGACTCGAATAATTGCCTCAAGCCCCTGCTGCTGCATGAGCACGCCGCCACCTAATGCGCTGATTCTCATTGCATCCTTGTCCATATCAGGAACTACCACGGCATCAACGCTTCCCTTGATTCTACGCGCGTTGTTAATTAAGTCGGAGATATCCACGCCCTTTGGAGTGTCCATCTCGGCGAGCACAACAAATTCACCTGCCAACAATCTTTTTCTAAAACTCATATTTTTATTTTCCTTCCCGGCCTCCTGGGAGGTTGTCCGAATTCAAACCGGAAGGCCATCAACCGATGAGGGTTTGTCTGCGCAATATTATAAGAAGGCATATCAGCACTTTTCGTGCCAATGGAGAACGATGATGGTGGGAGAGTGCGATTGCACCCTGATTAATTTGAGGTTATTTTTTAATAAGTATCTGATTTTTCTATTTTTTATAGATATAACCGGTAAACACAAAATCACGCAAAATGCCGAATCTCTTTGCCCTAATACGCCCTTTCACATTGTGGATCGCAGTGATGATGTTGCGTATGTGCAATACTTCCTGGTAAATAAATTGCATCGACGCAGTATTCGTGGTAAAAGAACCAGATTGTTGCTTGTCGGGTATGGAGACGGCATTATCTCAAATTGGCAGGTTGGATATATAACTCTTTGAGGAAAATGGGAAAACCGCCCTTACCGGCATTAGGACTTTTCATAGACGGGTGCCCTCATCCAAGTGTTTCCCGTGGCAGACAGCAATAGGGCGAGATTGCATTCATGCAATAATCCAGAAAGTCTGAGGATCACCGGGGCACTACTCTCCTTTTTCCGGGAGCTTAATATTGAGCCGTTTCATTTTGCGCCAGAGGGTACTCGTATGGATGCCCAATTGCCTTGCCGTGGCCGCACGACTCCATTTATTTTCATTGAGGGTCTCAATAAGAAAACTCCTCTCCAGATCATCCCAGGAAAACTTGTCCTCGTGATTCCTTTGAAGTGTAATCTTCTTAGCCTCTCTTGTTCCCGATAAAAGCTGCTCAGGGAGATGCTTCACTGTAATGTAGCTCTCCTTGCACACTACTGAAGCGTATTCCAGGATATTCTCCAGTTCGCGGACATTTCCCGGGAAACTGTGCGACATGAGAATTGAGAGAACCTCGGGTGAAAGGCCCTGGATATCTTTCCCGTTGAGGATGTTAAACTTTCGCATGAAATGGTTGGTCAGAAGGGGGATATCCTCCGTTCTCTCCCGTAAAGGGGGAACAAAGAACCTTACCACATTGATGCGGTAATAGAGGTCGGACCGGAAGGTGCCTTCAGAAACCAGATCTTGAAGATTCCGGTTGGTGGCGGCAATAACGCGAACATCTGCCTTTTCCGGGTAAGTGCCGCCAAGAGGTTCATATGTCTTTTCCTGAAGCACCCGGAGGAGTCTCACCTGGAGCGCTGGGGAGACATCGCCTATCTCATCCAGGAAGAGTGTCCCTCCTTGTGCAATAGCAATTCGCCCGGGCTTGTCTTTTTTTGCATCTGTGAACGCCCCCGCTTTGTAGCCAAACAATTCCGACTCCAAGAGGGTGTCGGGCAAAGCACCACAGTTCACGGTTACCAACGAACCTTTTTTCCTGCCGCTTAGCGAATGGATCGCCCTTGCAAAGAGCTCTTTGCCGGTGCCGCTTTCTCCCTCAAGAAGGACAGTGGAACTGCTCTCTGCAACTTGCTCTAACATATTGAAAATGCGCTTCATTTCGGGAGCTTTACTAATAATGCCATAAGACAGATGGTCAGATTTAAGCTCTTTTCTAAGTTCCTCGACAACGCTCAAATCCCGAAAGGTTTCAACGCCCCCGATGACATCGCCCTCCTTATTGCGAAGGAGCGCGGTTGTAATACTTATGGGAATGCGCTCGCCCTCGGAGTTTATGATAAACAGGGTTTGATTGATCATTGGCGTACCAGTCTCAATCGTCTTGCGGAGTGCGCAGGCATTCTTACAAATATTTGTCCTGAAAATCTCCCAACAATATTTTCCCAAGGCATCCTGTTTTTTTATACCGGTGATCCCTTCAGCAGCCCGATTGAAAGACGCTATTTGCCACTCTTCATTGACGGTAAAAACACCCTCTGCAATGCTGTCAAGAATGATTTCTGTCTGGTTTTCAACTTTGAATGACATGATTTTTCACACTGCCTGCCCCATTGTTTCTTCGCTCAGACTTACTCCCAAGGTGGAGAAACACCCATGATAATGAAAAGTGATATATGAATGCGATTTCAATCACTAATGATTTTTCAAAAAACTAAACTATTGCAATTAATTTATTATGAGGAAAATGTGTTTTGATTAGATAGTGTAACACATTGATATTAATTGGTGCCTGGGACGAGAATCGAACTCGTACAGAGACTAAGCTCCGAGGGATTTTAAGTCCCTTGCGTCTACCAATTCCGCCACCCAGGCAAGAGGGATAATCATTGATTTTTTAGAGGTTTAAGTCACATCCAAAAAACTTATCAAAGGGCCAATAAATTACAAAAAATGTCATTTTGCAATGCTTTTCCATTGCAATTTCATTGCAGTTTAAAGTAACATGAGGTCAAAGTCAAATTGATTTTACAACACTGATCCCCGGTACCTTACATCATGTTATAAGCCGGGGGCATGAATAGAATAAAGATATTTCGCAACAGAAAGGATCGGAATTTGTAAAGAACACGTATTAAGTTTATTATAATTGGAGGACTGTCTGATGAAAAAGTCGTTGATGGTATTTTTTGCAATTATCCTGACCTTGGCGGGATCGGATAGTTTCGGCAACCTACTGGATGTGCCCGAAGACAATCTGTTTTCCATCGCCCTCTATGAACCCAATGGATCTGAGGTTTTCTTTCTTAGCAGAGATAACCCCACAGCCATCGTGAATCTGGAACCCGGTATCCACACTCTGGAAATTATCCACGGAGGAGGCACAGATACAAACCGGGCTGTGTTCATCAAACCGGGAAACACCGTTATTGGCAAAGACTCCCCGGATTGTGGCCTTGCCGGTGCCACACTCTCTTATGCGAACCTTACCTATGCCGATCTTGGCAGCGCCGGGTTTGAAGGCGCTGACGTCGGTAAGACCGATACACCGGATCCTTGCCCTCCTATTGATCCTTGTGATCAAGACAAACCCGGCCAGGGTTGCTATCTTTCCGCCCCTGCAGGTGGCGGGTGCAACCCGCCGTATGGTGATTGGACTAATATGTATTTTTTAAGAAGCGACGAGGATGGAAAAATCAGTTGCCCCAGTACATACATTGAGGTGACAGGCAAGGATGGCCAGAAATATGTCAATCTCTCTTCGACGTCATATTGGATGGTCGAGGTCGAGGATAGTTTTTACAAACAGCGTTTCCAATGCCTGATCAAAACAAGCGACGATGGAACATGGGATCTGGCGGATAAGTGCAGTAAGCCCGGTGCAGAGGACCTGCCCATCTGCAATGGATGCCAGTACATTAAAAACACCGCGGGAGACGATAGTTTCAGGCCCGGTTGTATTCCGCAGGACAATTCACTTAGCTCTTATCCCCGGGTATATCTCCTGGATCATAACAACGGCAACCTTCTGTTTCGAGGCTCCAAGCCCTGTGTGACAAAAAACGGGGCCTGGGAATTTGATTATGACAATATAATGAAGGTCTTCAGGGACCTTTACAAGATCCAGTTACCCGATGGCTCCGGGTTTCCCGACACCTTCAGGTTTATTGACATCAGCCTGATCGATAACACAGGCCAGCAAAATGATATTCTTGAGACAGAATACGAGTTTTTCGAGGGCACAAAAACTCCCCAGCCTTCCCCTGCCACGCAACCCGCTAATGAGTTATTTTGTAAGCTCGACTCTCCTGAAGGCACAACCGCTACGGTTACCGGACAGTTTCGTTGGAGAAACAGGAAGCCATGTGATACTGGTAACGACAACAATGGTATTGATACGTTGGTTGATGAGATAAGTAAATTGATGGACAATCAGACAGGCATACCCTATGTGATCTATTTTCATTGTGATGCCGGTTCGGACAGGACAGGAGAGGTGGCCATCTCGTATCTGCTCAAAAACAGAATATTTTCCCCGGAAAATGCGTTTCTTTACGGTACAACGATTTTTAAGCTCCAGGGAACAACTTTTGTGAAATCCCGTGACATACCAAAGCCGGATTATTTAACCTGCGCAAGTGATTATTGTACTTCCACGGAAACGGATGAGATATCTTGTGATTACAGCTCGATGGATGACACTATCTTGCCGGAATCAAACTGTCCCTATCCCTGGAGTCCCGGATGCCCTTGAAATGGAAAACCATTAATCAACAGGCTCACAAATTAAAATAAAAAAAGCCTGTAAGGCAGTGAATTTCCTTGTAGACCCTTGGTATTCCTATGGAGACGGCAACCGGATTCGAACCGGGGTATCAAACAGCACCTTCTATGTAATTGAAATCAAAATATAATTGGCCGGATTTTAAGTCCCTTGCGTCTACCAATTCCGTCACCCGGGTATTTGAGGTTTTTAAGAACGGAATACATAACATAGGTCAATCAGATCACATCTTGTATTTTCCGAAATCTTCAGGATTCAGGCTTTCCAGAATCTCCTGCCACTTCTTTCCCTTGGGCGACTTGTCTTCCGCTTCTGCCTTGAAGTCTATCTGGTTGGAGTTCTGGATTACTTCGTCGGCAACAAAAATGGGAGCTTTTACCCTCAAAGAAAGGGCAATCGCATCGCTCGGTCTGGCATCAACGGACAGGGCCTTATCACCATGTTTGAAGTGGATCGTGGCATAATAGGTATTGTTTTTAAGTTCACAGACTTCAATCTTACTGACTTTGACATCAACCATCTTTAACATGCTGTTCAACAGATCATGGGTCATAGGTCTTGAAAACTTAATGCCCTCCAATTCACTTGCAATAGCTGTAGCCTCTAATAATCCAATCCAAATAGGCAGGGTCATATCACCATCAATTTCTTTGAGAATGACAATAGGGCTGTTTGTTACAGGGTCAACAGTCAGAGCTGAAATAGCCATAGGTCTATACATAATTAATCCACCAGATTCGTAGTATATTTGATTTTATTTTATATTTTTAACCATTCAATTCCTTTTGTCAATAACAGTATCCATAAATGTAATTTTACATTTCCCGGACAGTCTCCCAACATGATATTTTTGATTAATTAATATCTTTTTTCGATTTGATGCTTGCCAGGACAGCGCCTTCATTGTAGACTGAAATGCAACAAAACAAAAAATTCACGGATTCTGACAGTTGATAACCTTTTAAAAAGCTGAATACTTCAGGGTTTAAGGCAATCACAGCATGTGTAACCACTTAATTTAATTAACATTCCCTGATTTCGCAATTGCCCGAAAAAAGGACTTTTTCCGGAAATATCAATAGTTATGTCAATTAAAAAACCTTTTTATCCCTTTATACTTGATCACAAACCTGGATTTCTCTTGAACTGGTTTCTGTACACCCTCTTCAAGCGCGTTCATTTTGATGAAAATATGACCGAGTCACTGAGGGAAATGCGTCGACAGGGTACGGTTATCTATGCCATGAAATACAGAGGCCACTTGGACTATCTCCTCTATCACTACCGTTTTCGCAGGAGTCGTCTACCCTACCCAAAAATTTCTTTTGACATGAACATGTCTATGTTTTTACCCCTCTCCCATCTTTTTAACGTGCTTAAATTCTACACTGTATATTTCATCAAACACAAGCGATTTCCTAATCCTTTCAAGTCCGGTTTCTTTGAAGACTCCATAAAACAAGGAACGTCTTCTCTTTTCTGTCTCGTAGACCCAAAAGGGTTTGCAAGGCACTTTATTCATTCTGAAAAGGATTCTCTTCATTTCCTCCTTGAAACCCAAAAGGATATGGAATCAGCTATTTATATTGTTCCACAGCTCATTCTTTATAAGAAAACCCCTGAAAAGGAATATTCAAATTTACTGGACATTTTCTTTGGATTCAAGGAAAGGCCCGGGGTTATCAGAAAAATCGTCCTCTTTTTCAGACATCACCGTCGTGCATTTATTGATTTCGGAAAGCCTTTGAACCTGAAGACCTACCTGAAGCAACAGACTGCTTCACGATCCATGGAAGAAATGGCTACAGAAATCAGGCAGATGCTTATTGAAAGCATAGACATGCAAAAGAGGGTGATACTTGGACCTGTCCGGAAATCCAGGCAGCAGTTAAAAGAAATAGTTCTTAAGGAAGAAGAGATCGCAAATTCAATTGAAGATATGGCCGCAGGAAATGCAAAACAGCTAAAACAGCTCAGAAAAAAGGCAGGGGATTACTTTGACGAAATTGCTGCTGATTACAATATTGCTTATGTACAATTTTTTCATAGATTTCTGAAATGGGTTTGGAAAAAGATTTTCCAGGGCATTGACGTAAATACGGAAGAGCTTGCCGTTGTAAGGGACTGGGCCAGAAAAAAGGGCCCGGTTATCTACATTCCGTCACACAAAAGCCATATTGACTACCTGGTCATTAACTACATTCTTTTTGACTATCACATGCATATACCCAGGGTCGCAGCAGGAAAAAACCTGTCCTTCTGGCCCTTAGGCCATATTTTCAAGAAATCAGGGGCATTTTTTATTCGCAGGACTTTCAAAGGAGCACCACTCTATGCAAAGGTCTTTAAAAGATACATCAAGGCATTACTCAAAGAAGGGGACCCTCTCGAATTCTACATTGAAGGGGGGAGAAGCAGAAGCGGTAAATTGATTCTACCCAAGATCGGGTTTCTCTCCATCCTGCTTCAGGCATACCAGGAAGGATACTGTGATGATCTTATATTTGTCCCTGCTTCTATCAGTTATGACAGAATTTTAGAAGAAAAATCATACCTCAAGGAGCTCGGGGGCGCTGAGAAAGAGAAGGAGAGCTTCAAACAAGTCCTGAAGTCCAGGAGCTTTTTAAAGAAAAAATACGGGAAAATATATGTTCGATTCGGGAGACCTCTTTCACTCAAAGAGTATCTGTCTCAAATTGGAGACCCTGGAAAGACAGTGCACAGGCTACTGGCATTTCACCTGATCCAATCCATTAACAAGGTCACACTGGTAACCCCATTGGCCCTTATTGCAACAGCTATCCTCACTAAACATCGTCGTGGTTTTCATCTTCATGAACTTACATCAACAGCGAAAATGCTTTTCGACTTCCTTAAGAAAAACAGAACCCCTACAGCAACTTCTCTCAATAATTTTGAAAAAACGGTTGAGGAAACCATATCACTCCTGATCAGCAATAAGGGCGTCAGTCTACTTAAGGATGTGGATGGTATGGAGACTTTCTATTATGTGGATGATGAGAAAAAGCTTGAACTTGAATACTATAAAAACAATATCATCCATTGCTTCATCTCCTATTCCTTTGTGGCTGTATCCCTTTTAACAGAAACAGAAGAGATGAAAAGTAATGAGTCTATATTAACAGACTATCGCTTTTTGAAAGAACTCTTCAAGAATGAATTCGTTTATGATTCAAATGAAGATATTCAAGAAGAAATCAACAAGATTACATCCTATTTTCTGGATGTCTCTTTTATGACACACACAAGTATGAACGAGGGTTTCAAACTTACAAGGCTCGGTTTTGATAACCTGCCGGTCTGGGCAGCTATGGCCAAGACCTTTCTCGAATCATATTGGGTTGTAACTCAATCATTAATTCAACTCGAAAACAAAAATATCAAAACAGCTAACCTGCTGAAGAGCACAAACAACCTGGCGCAAAGATTTCATAAACTGGGACTCATAGATCATGTAGAGGCCATTTCCCAACTCAACTTTAAAAATGCGATTGCCTTTATGAATAACAATATTCTGGAATCAACAGAAAATTTGGAGAAAGAACCTTCTAAGAACAAGGCAGAACTATCCCGGCTAAATCAACAATTATATAAGTTATCACATTATAGTGCATAAGGACTGTCTTAAGATTTCTTAATGTTTTTTCTAAGAGGAATGACCTTTCCCGGCTTTTTTGTGCCTTTTTTCCCTTTTGATTTTACAGGCCCTTCTGTTTCTCTCTTGATAAGAGATTTTTTTACCTCTTCAAGTCTCACGGGCAGACCGCCCATTGTAAATGATTCTCCGTTAAGATAGGATTCCCTGATAATCCATGTAACTGTCTGAGCGGGTATACTGAGAAATAACAGAGTAACCTGATACCAGTCTTTTTTAATATCAGGTTCTATAGATTCAATACGGGCATATGTTGCCGGCTGTTCCTGATAATAAATCAGGACGATTTCTCCTTCAATAGGCATAATTCCATTCCTGAATATATTTTGGTCAAACAATCCGTGCTTTTTCTGTGAGACCTTTTAAAAAATGACCAATCCCGGTCAAGGTAACAGGGGATTTTTATTCACTATCTTTGATAACACATCCCGGATCCGTCCTCAGTTTCTCAAGCTTTGTCTTAAAACCGCTTCCCAGGTCTACACCCAGAGCTCTGGCACGTTTCTCAGCATGAAGACCGATGTTTCTTGTATCTTTGTAAAAACCGTCATCCTTGCGGGACTGTGGATTATAAGCATCAAGACGACCACTTTCCGATTGATGATATGCAACTCTTGAAATAATCCTTTTGATATTGCGGCTTCCACATGCAGTGCAAACTATATCCCTCCCGTCTTCCTTTTTGATCAAAAGGTACTGAAACCGGTCTTCACAATCGCAACATTCATATTCATAGATGGGCATTTCCCCATTCTCTCTTTTTATATTTAAAAAGTAAAGGATCTACTTTTATTCCCCAAAAAGCGCTGCAATAATGCCTTTTCGCTCCCTTCAGCCTGAACAGCTTCAATTTGACTGCGGGAGCGGTCACCCATTACACAATAATTGATTGACTTTTGAGTCTAATCTGATAAATATCGTTATTAAATTCATTTAAGACATTCAGCTCTGATAGTTTCGAATTGTCTTGGTTAGATTGAAAATTTTTGATGTTATTCATTTAGGAGGTTCATAGATGGAGGCGATAACAATAAATCGAGAGGGAAGCAAACTAAGGGTTGCTCCTGAATGGGCGGATGTCTGCTTCACATGCGGGACCTGTGCAGGCGGCTGTCCCGTCACTGGGGTGGATGGGCTTGATCCCCGAAAGGTTATCCGCATGGCAGCCCTTGGGCTGGACCAGGAGCTGATTGATTCGCGGTTTCCATGGATTTGCACCCTCTGCGGCCGATGTGAATATGCCTG
>Ga0233412_10000625_pt1 | contig 20077 bp, 13 predicted proteins | sample Na_anoxic_4_MG_FD_180667 | JGI IMG/M metagenome (GOLD analysis project Ga0233412, IMG submission 180667) | Seawater microbial communities from Saanich Inlet, British Columbia, Canada - Na_anoxic_4_MG | ecosystem: Environmental > Aquatic > Marine > Inlet | place: Canada: British Columbia...
ATAGCATTAAGGCGTACTCCCAAGATTGCGTGCCTTTGGATTTAGTTTCGTGTGATAAAATAAATTCTCTTATCAGTTTTAAAAGTTTTTTCGAATCGTCACTTGTTAGATAAACAGCTCCGCTGAGGAAATCACCCTGATCTGCTATTTCGGGCTCAGGGATATCAGCTTCTGCCAATTTAATAATGCCACTAAGTGTGTCATTTAATATAGTTTGCATTATGATTATTCGTTCATTTGATAAATCATCACCATTTGGAGATCCTATGCTTACATTGACATCCGCAAGTTTGTAATATCGGGCATTAATTCCGTTGATTACCTCTGTATGGTCCAGTTCAACAACACCTAGCTGTAAAAGTTTTTTAATGTGGTGTTGTACAGAGGAAGGAGATATTTCCATTATATCAGCGAGATTCTTTGGGGTCATCGTGCTTTTGCTGATACGCAGATGACGCAATAAATTTTGACGCTGCGGGCTCATATATATTTTCAATTCCTCTTGTGTTGATAGTGTAATAGTTTTATTTGACATGGTGTGCCTCCTCATGTTACAATCATTATAACGTTACATAAAGTGTAATGTCAAGAAGTATTTTTAGCAATTGAAATTTATCTGATAGAATTACAGAATCCAGATAATGATTTCTAAAAAAATGGAGATATGATATGAAGGCTATTGTATATGAAAAATATGGTTCGGCAGAGGTTCTAAAACTTAAAGAAATGGAAAAGCCAAGTATATTTGCGCAAATGAAGATATTTATCACATGAAATGCTTAAAGGCAAAAAGCTACAAAAGGAAAGCGGAATGTCCATAAAGTCGATTTGCAGGAATCACCCGAAGCGATGAGATATTTTGAACATGAACATGCAAAAGCTAAAGTAGTAATAAAGATGTAGTTAACTAAGCTATATAAAAAAGAAAAAATAGTTAAAGGATTAGGGTGGTCAAAGAAAGAATATATGAGACCGCAATAGTTGACCACAGAGAAAATTTTAGGAGATAATATTATGAGAATAAACAACAAGAAACTTATTTTAACTGCTAGATTTGTAGTATTTGTAGTTATAATAGCATTAACTAATTTTGGTATTACAGGATGTACTTACACTTCTAATAATCTCGATGAAATAGATTATAAACCGCAGCTAGGCAGCGATTGGGAAGTGTCTTCTCCTGAAGAACAAAATATTGCCACGGATTTGATAGCGCAGCTTTATCTGAATGCCGAAAAGGTTGAAACAATCAACAGTCTACTTGTAATAAAGAACGGTAAATTGATTGCAGAAAAATATTTTCATGATGGCTCGATAGATTTAGAGCAAAAAACGCAGTCAGTAACAAAGAGTTTTACAGGTGCTTTAGTCGGTATCGCAATAGACCAGGGGTATATTGAAAGTGTTAATCAAAAGATGATGGATTTCTTTCCTGAACTTGAAGATATAATCACTGACCCGAGAAAGAACGATATTACCATTGAGCACTTGTTGCAAATGAGAGCAGGGTACCCTTGGGAAGAGTCTTCAGCAGAGCTGTTCGAGCTTCTTTATACAGGGTTTCGTCCGTCGAACGTAGCAGAAATTCCGCTAATTCGCGATCCTGGAAGTGATTTTGATTATAGTAATCTTTCGTCTCATTTTCTTGCGATTATCTTAGCCAGAGCAACGGAATCTGACTTGAAAGATTATGCGCAGGAAAATCTTTTTACACCGCTTGGTATTACAGTTGACGAGTGGACAACAGATTGGGAATACTATCGCATTGGACACGGTGAAATATACATGACTTCACGTGAAATGGCCAAGCTTGGGGTCTTGTACCTAAATGATGGAGTGTATAATGGCAGACAGATTGTCTCTGCAGATTGGGTGAATGATTCGCTCAAAACCTATACCCAGGATGCTTGGGATTACAGAGTAGGAAGGAACTTTAAGGACATCGGCTACGGATACCAATGGTGGTCTGCACGAGCCGGTGAGCATCACTATAACCTTGCCTGGGGGCATGGCGGGCAGCAGATTGCTATTTTGGATGAATTGGATTTAGTAGTTGTTGTATCCGCACATCCGCATTTTGCTGAGCATGGAGGAGTCGGAGACTCGTGGAAGCACGAAAAAGAGAACGTTAATCTGGTTGCTGATTTTATCAGTTCATTGCCAATTAATTGATTTAACCGAAATGGGGGTACATATTTCTCGAGTGCACAGTCTGCCGGACTATTACACTCGTGATTTATGTATCTCTGTTAGTTTGAGCAAAGATGAGCATAATATAATAATAAAATGTATCCAGTCAGATGGTCAGAGATTGTGGATTAATGTACCCATATGCCTCTGCAGGTTGTATAGAAGTGATGTAAAGAGAAATCCCTGAAGGAGAAACAACCGGAATTAAAGTGTTTCTCAAAGTATAAAGCATTAAAACACTATATTAATCCAGCGAAGAATATAACGAAAACAAAATACAGATTAGTTCACCGCTCTGGCAATATAATCTATACAAATTACAATTTAATTTACGCTGATAAATTTATTTACCTAATTCAGATTGTTTTCAGAAATCATAGGTATGATTATTTAGTAATACCAATAATCTGAAATGAGGAGAATAAAAACCTAATGAAAAAACACTCGTTTTTGTTACTTTATTTTTATAGTCCATTAATATTAGCAACTTTTTTATTTGTGGCAAATCCAATAAAATATTCAAATTTCCCACGACTTTTATCTATGCTAATGGGAGTTTGCGCATATACATGGTTTAACTGGCAGTTTATATTAAGTGCAAGACCAAAATTCATAGATAGAATAATTGGGATGGATCGAATTTATCGTCTGCATGGCATCATGGCGATAGTCTCATTAATATTGATTGCCGGGCATCAAATATTGAATAATAATATTTTTTCTGAAAACCAAATGATAAGAATTGGAAAGGTAGCTTTCCTAATATTTATAGTTATCAGCATTCTGTCTTCAGTTTTCATGGTATCTTCAGTGATAACAAAAAAACAACCAATTAAATTAATTAAAACAATAATTAATTGGGTAATGGTATTTAAATATGAACATTTGAAATTAATTCACAATTTAACCATTGTTGCATTAATATTCATGTTGGTGCATGTGTTAATGACATCAGCTGTAAGAACTGACTTTATTGTATTTGCGGGTTATATGAGTTATTTTTCATTAGCATTTGGATTCTATGTTTATCATAAATTACTGAAACCATGGTTACGAAAAGGTCATCGATATGAAATTATGGAAGTTGCAAACGAGAGTGCTGATATTTGGCGAATAGATTTTAAGAATGATAAAAGACAAATTTCTTATCAGCCCGGGCAATTTGCCTTTTTTCGATTTGCGGGTGAAGGTATAAATGAAGAACATCCATTTACAATTTCATCGTCACCTACAGAAAAAAACCGACTGTCAATAATAGTAAAGGAATTAGGAGACTTCACATCTCAGATTGGAAAAATAAAGCCAGGGGATGAGTTGACAATGGAAGGACCATATGGAAGGTTTTCTTATCTTAATTATTCAGATGAAAAGCAGATAGTTTTTATTGTAGGTGGCATTGGCATAACACCGGCACTAAGCATGATGCAAAATATGGCGGATACTTTGGAAAAAAGGAAAGTGCTTCTAATATGGGGAGTAAGACACGAGTCTGACATCATTATGAAAAACAAGCTGGAGGAACTTAAACAAAAATTACCGGGTTTGAAAATTATCCCGATTGTTTCAGATGAAGATGAATATGAAGGAGAAAAAGGATTTATAAGTGGGTTGATGCTTGCAAGAATCTTTAATGTAAATAACATAACGCCAAACGAAGCAGGGTGCTATTTATGTGGTCCGGAGATATTCATGTCCATAGCTAAAAAAGCATTGATAGCATTAGGTGTTAATCAAGAGTCGGTTCATGATGAAAGATTTTCTATGTGAATGCATTTATGCAGATTTTTCAGATTAAATTCAGATTCAATTGGTAGTATTTGTATTGTCTTGGAAGCTATAAAAGGGAATTGAAAAATGAAAACGGGGTGACTGAAAATGAATAAAAAAGATAAAATAAAAATGGTAGTTGGAGCTTTGGTGCTTATTGCTATGACCTCGCTAATATGGAAATATGCTTATACAAACGTAATGGGGATAGAAAAAGTAAGCAATCAAGTATTGGCAAATGACTTAATAACTCAATCTTCGGATGAAAAAAACTCTCTAAATGAATATGAACTCGCATTATATAATGGTAAAAACGGACAACCTGCATATATAGCGGTCAGCGGAATAATATATGATGTGACAAGTCTCTGGAGCAATGGCTCACACCAGGGATACCAGGCGGGAATGGACTTAACGACGGCTTTTGCAGCATCGCCACACTCCATGGTTATTCTTAACGACCTACCAGTGGTTGGAATATTGGGTCAAAGTGTCCAGGTGTCCAACCCCACATATACTACTGAACCTTCTCAGACATCTGAATCCAATCAGTCACCGCAGGTACAAATTCCGAATGCAGCTGCAAATGAATGGACTGTTGAAAGACTTGCACAGTATGATGGGAAAAACGGGCAGCCGGCATATATAGCAGTAAACGGAATAATATATGATGTGACAAGCCCATGGAGCAATGGGTCACATGAGGGATACCAGGCGGGGGCGGACTTAACAGCGGTCTTTTCAGCATCACCTCATTCCATGGCAACTCTTAACAGCCTGCCATTGGTTGGAATGTTAGGACAAAGCGTCCAAGCGCCCGAAACCACCCAGGTACCTGAATCTAACTATGTACCCGAACCTACCCAACCGCCTCAGGTACAAAACCCGCCCGTGGATACAAATGAATGGACGGTTGAAAAACTTGCTCAATATGATGGGAAAAACGGTCAGTCGGCATATATAGCTGTAAGCGGAATTATATATGATGTAACAAGTTCCTGGAGCAATGGGTCGCACCAAGGCTATCAAGCAGGTGCTGATTTAACATCGGCCTTCGCAGCATCTCCACACTCCATGTCAACTATAAACGGCTTGCCAGTGGTTGGGATGTTAGGACAAAGCATCCAGGCACCTGAATCCACCCATGTACCCGAACCTACCCAACCGCCCCAGGTACAACCATCGCCCGCGGATGCAAATGAATGGACGGTTGAAAAGCTTGCGCAGTATGATGGAAAAAATGGCCAGCCGGCATATATAGCTGTAAGCGGAATTATATATGATGTAACAAGTGTTTGGAATAATGGATCGCACCAGGGCTATCAAGCAGGAACGGATTTGACGGCGGCCTTCGCAGCATCCCCCCACTCCATGTCCACTCTAAACGGCTTGCCCGTGGTAGGACAGTATAATTCATCAAACACAACAAATCCTAATCCCATAAATAATGAAGAGGAATCAGATGATGATGAGCATGACGAGGATTCAGAAGAAGAAGAGGATGATGAAGAATCTGAGGAGGAAGATGACTAACATAGAAATGGTAACTAATCATTAATAATGGGAATAATAAAGTAACAAGGGCATAATATAGCTTTTGTTACTTTATTGGAGGATTGAATGTTAATCTTATTAGCTGAAGATGAACCGAAGATTGCTAAGCTAATCATTGATTTATTAAGTAAAGATGGTTATCAGGTTGATTATGCTCATAATGGGGAAGAAGCCATGCTTTATTGCAAAAACAATAATTATGATGTTGTCATTTTAGACTGGATGATGCCTGTTCTTGACGGAAAAGAAGCGTGCATTAAACTTAGAAGTACTGGTTATAACGGTGCGATATTAATGTTAACCGCAAAAGACTCTTTGAATGACAAGATTATTGGATTGGAATCGGGTGCGGATGACTACTTGATTAAACCATTTGAATATTTGGAATTACTGGCAAGATTGAAGGCGTTATCGCGGCGCAGCACTATGAAACTTAAAAAAGACATACAGACTATTGCTGATATAACTTTGAATAGAGCAACAAAAACAGTTCATAAAAACAAACAGGTCGTAAATCTCTCAAAACGGGAATATCAATTATTTACTCTGTTGTTCGAAAACGCCGGTCAGGTAATACCCAGAGAAGTGCTAATGGACAGGGTATGGGGAATTGATGGAAATATAACTGCCAATAATTTAGATGTCCATATAAGATTGCTAAGAAAAAAGATAGAGAATAAAGAAAAGCAGGTCATAAAAAATATCAGGGGCATTGGCTATATGTTGGAGTTCAAGAATGTTTAAAAAACTTCAATTGAAATTAATATTCATTTATACCCTTGTATTAATAGCTATTCTTCTTACATCTAATATCATCATTTATGTAGTCCTGTCTTCTTATAACAGTAATCAGTTGGCTGATGATGTTGAACAAATATTATACGATATAAACAGCACTGAATGGATTAAAGAGTATTATGATGAAAATGCAAAACCACAGGAAATAGAAGATGATGATAGCCTTGGCGAATTAGATGATAGTGATGAGCCAGAAGAAGCAGATAGTCCACAAAAAACAGATAGTCCGGAGGAATCAGAGTCTCATGATTCAAAAGAAGAAATAGATAGTCCTGAGGAAACAGAAACTTCTGAGGAAACAGAAACTTCTGAGGAAACAAAAACTCCCGAGGATACAGAAACTCCCGAGGAAACAAAAACCCCTAAGGAAACAGAAACCCCTAAGGAAACAGAAACTCCCGAGGATACAGAAACTCCGAAGGAAACAGATACTCCTAAGGAATCAGAAGAACCTGAGGAATCAGAAGAACCTGAGGAGTCAGAAGAACCTGAGGAATCAGAAGAACCGGAAAACCCTGAGGGGTCTAACCTTATAACTGAATCATTAATATTAATTTCATCAGAACAGTCAATCAAGTCTATGGTATTGGGCACGCAGGAAAATCCTGTTGAATCAGCTGTGCAAAAAAAGCCGGAAGAAAATTCAATAAGATTTTCAGATGACACAGATCTTTTCATACCAAATGTTTTGAATTCTTTTAGTTACTATTTTATATACTCAAATAGCGGGGAATTGCTAAAATGGAAGAGCTCGGATAACAGATTACTAAACCAGATGTATAGCATTAGTCAAAACCTGGAAATAAGCCAGCCTCCGGAGCTGATTGACCTAAGTGATCAAAGTGGCGGTGTTTATTTAGTTATTAAGAGACCAATTATAGTTGATGGAGACCAATTGGGGTATTATACAATAGGTGAGAATGTTTCAGCAGCATATAATACCCTTGATAATTTAAAACTTATTATGATTCTTGTTACTATTGTCGGAAGCCTGGTATCTCTTGGCATCGGCTATATTTTTGCGGGAAAAGCAATTAAACCAATAAAAGAAGCATATAAAGCAAAAGAAAAATTCATAGGAGATGCCTCACATGAATTAAGGATTCCGCTTAGTATAATTCTTTTGTCCATGGAATCGTTGAAAAGAAAAAACAAGGGGAAGGATCATCAAACAGAAAATTTAATTGACGATGTGAGAGTTGAAGCTTTGAATATGAAAGACCTGGTAGGTAAATTACTTTTCATAGCCAGAAATGATTCAAAAAGCATAAAACTCCAATATGAAAATATCAATTTATCAAAAGTAATAGACGATAATATTGAAAAATATAAGAGACTAAATTCAAATAAAGAATTGTCCTATAGAAAAAGTGTTACTGAGAATCTTATGATACAAGGCGATCCGAAAATGATTGATTCAGTTGTTTCAATATTGATTGACAATGCCGAAAAGTACAATAAAATAAATGGAGAAATTTATGTCGGAGCGGAAACTGTTAACAAGCATAAAAAGAAATATGTAAAGTTAACTATTCGTGATACTGGACTCGGAATTAAGAAAACAGATTTGAATAAAGTTTTTGAAAGATTTCATCGTCAGGATAAATCAAGATCAAAAATGATTCCCGGTTATGGATTAGGACTTCCAATCGCAAAGGAAATCGTCGAAATGCATCATGGATCAATTGAGGTTGAAAGCCAGGAAGGCATAGGTACGACTGTCACAGTAATGCTGTTGAAAACGATATGAATCGGATGTGTTTTAATTGCATAGAATATACGACTGCCATCTCCTCAAGACATTCCTTTCTCCAATAGTAGCATATACCAAGTTAAGAAGAGGTGTGTTGACTGCATTTCGGTTTCGTCTCGCTCATAAATTGATTATAATAGTTCAGTTTGATATATTAATGACAATGGCACTGATATATTAAAAAGGATGAATGTTCATGAATAAATTAAAAGGTTTTTGGAGCAGGCAGAAAAAAGAGGGCTATATTACTAACAAGCAAAAATTCCAGCTTGCGTTCCCTCAGATGCCCCTTGCAATCAGTAACGGTCTAATACACAGCGCATACATAAAATTCTATACTGACATAATTGGTCTTGATATTAAATATGTAGGTATCATCTGGCTTTTGTTCGGTATATGGAATGCCGTTAACGACCCTATGATGGGTGTATTCATAGACAGATTCAAATATAAACCAAAGCGGGGCAAATACACATACTTGTTGAAAGTAACGGCACCTATAACGGTTTTGTCATCAGCCGCTATGCTTTATGCACAGCCAAGTTGGCCAACATGGCTCATTTTCGGTTTTTTGACAGTACTGTTGTTTGTATATGATACAACTCAGACAGGGTACGCCATCTCTTATGGAAACTACATACTAGTTGCAGCGGCATCAAATGAAGAGAGATTGGATGTTTCAGTAATCCATATGTATGCCGGGCAGCTAGGTGCATTCCTGTCAATGATAATCCCGACCCTGCTTCTGGTTGGTGATGTGAACAGGATACTGGTAATTACGTTATTTACAGCAGTTATAGTAATTAATTCCCTGCTTTATTTCTTTGCTTTGAAACCACTGAAAGAAACACCTGAGATGTTCAGGGATATTAGAACTGACGAGGGTAAATTGATTGAACAATTAAAAAGAGATGCAAAATCCCTCATAAAATCAAAATCATTTATCACGTATCTTCTGTACCAGATTATAGGTAGAGGGGCAACTATAATACTGTTCACTCAGCTTTTGTATATGGCAGACCACGTGCTTGGTCTTAAGGGTATTCAGACCACTTTACTGGATGTATTACCGGGGCTTGTCATGTTCCTGTTTTTACCCTTATTCCCCAGGATAAGCAAGATAACCGGTATGAGAAACTTATTGATTCTGGCTTCCATACCCCTTGGGCTGTCATATATGGCGCTTTACTTCGTCAATGGTTTCTGGCCGGCAATGTTTGTGTATATAGGAATTGTTGTATTTACAAATGTGAATGTAGTTGGTGGACCGCTGTTCGGTGCTATTATCGATGAAGATGAAAGAAGGACCGGGGTAAGAAAAGCCGGGCTTTTCACAGGAATGAACGCTCTTCTTACCATACCCGTTGGTGGCATCCATACTATGCTCTTTACATCAATCCTTGCCTTTTACGGATTCGTAAGTGGAGCAGAGGCGCAACCTGAAACCGCTGTGTTTGGAATAAGGATGGCATCATCCTTCCTGCCGGGGATATTGATTATCCTTGGAATGATACCCTTGTTCTTTCTCCCGATTAATAAGAAGGTGGAGAAGGAGCTTTCTGATTTCTCAGTTAGAATGCATCGTTTAAAAGCGGATAAAAAAAATGATATGCAGGAGGATGACGAAAATGAATTATAGTTCAAGCCGCAGGACTTCATGGGAAGCTGATAAGACTTTTCTGACAAAGAGGGTTAAAACAGGTAGAGCATGGATTGTGGACTTGAAGGGTGCTTCAAGCGCAGAAATTCTGTTCATGCGCACACTGCAAGGTATGGTAAACCGCGAAAAAGCGCATTTATATCTTATAAACTCAGATCATGAATATTTTGGTAATGCTGATAAATTCTGGATAGAAGAATATGAAAGACAGGGCTGGGTAGAAATCGCAGGTCACCTTACCATTGATGAGGCGACAGTGAAATTTGCTTCAGAGGTTGATGGATATGTCAAAGCCACTGAAAAGGAACCCTGGTCAATCCATGCTGCTACTATATTTGGTATTCTGAATAATTGTGTAGTTGCACCTGATGATGTCGTAATGAAACTGGAAAGTATAGGTTGGCATATGCTTGACGACATGTGTGGCCGCTGGACAGATGCAGTTTCGGCATATAGTGAAATGGTGGAAAAGCATAGGGATGACCTGGCTTATCCCGGAATTGCTTTACTACGCCCTAGTGAGAATCTATGGGATTTTGTTATTCAACAGCAGATTATGCCCATGTTCACAAGGCCAAAGCATGATACTTGGGAAGGTGTTGCTAAAATCATGGATTCATACCCCGGTAAGCAGATTCTATATGGATATGTTTCTGACGATACTGTTGAAGAAGAAATTGCAGTTGAAAGAGCTTCAACAACAGGCAAGTACCTGGTGCCCACAAGTGAGGTCAGCAATTTATCATTTCACTCAGCGGTCAGTGGAAACAAACCGTTAAAGCCGGTAAAAAAGAAAAGAAAAAAGCTACCTAAGTTGGATACTTCAAAGGTTAATGTGGCAATAGCCATCACTGATGGAGACAATCTGCAGGTGCCTATAATGCAGTATCCTATTTCAACATTTTGGAATACCCCGGACCGGGGAGCCATGCCTCTTGGGTGGAGCATGGGTGTAAGTTTATCAACCCTGGCTCCCGGAATCTGGGAGTTTTACCGCAGCACAATCCGCCCGAATGATGAAATAGTATCTATAATGGGCATCGCATATGTGCATGCATCCACGCTTCCTGAACCTGCAGAGTATTATAAGGCAACCTTCGCATCAATGAAAGACATGGGATTGACCACCCTCTGGTCTCTTGACAGTTCTCTGACTATAACTGATGAACCTCTTTGGGATGTATTTGAAAACGCCCCCTATAGGAAGGCTTTAAAAGGGGTTCTGGTAGGCTACGGACCCAGTATAGATAAGGCTTTCAAAAGAGATTCGGGAACACCTGTAATGATTACTCAGAACGGATATGAAGAAGATGCCATGAGATTAAAAGAACGAATCGAGGATATCATGGCACTGGATTCTTCAGAACGGTCGCCTGTGAACTTTTTAATGGCCACCAACTGGAGTACGAGTGCAAGAGACTTATACAAGGTGCTGAAACCCCTTGAAGAAAAAGGCGTTCGCTTTCTTACACCGGCACAAGCACTTGAATTGATGCCTAAAATAAAGGGGATGGCAAAATCAGCAGTTGATGCGGTAGCACCACCGGGTATGTGCCTTCCTTCCGGTTTGATGAAAAAGTTCGGTTCGCCCATACTCAGTGCCCCTACGGTTGCCGAGATTAACAAACCCATACCTATTCCTCTTAATGTTGAGGTTGATGGTCCGGTTGAAATAGAACCCGGTGGAACACTAGAGCTCTGTGCATTCGTAAATATCGACACAAATGCTATCGCAAAGGATTTTTTAAATAATCGGGTACTTCCGGTGGTTGAAGGATATGGGTTAAGTCATGAGTTTGCGGAATCTGCATGGATGAAGCTAGAGGCATCTGATATTAATTTAAATCTACCCATATCTGACAATGTAACGGTTGGTGATAGTGATGTTGAAGCAGACGGTGTGGAAGCAACGGCTTGTTTTATGGGTAATTACCTTCGAATCGTACTGGATTCATTTAAGTCCGACTCCCGTATTGGGGGTCCCGTGATTAAGGTATCAGTAAGATTCTCTGTTACCGGGCCAAATCTGAAAGCAGGGGAAACTATTAAGATATATCCAGAATCGGTGATGCTTGACTTTGCACTGACTGTTGGAATAGGTAAAGAAAAAGGTCCGTTGGTGGGTGGTGTTAAAGGAAAAATGGCAGGGATTGGGGCTAATACTTTACTTGAAACTGTAATAAGAAGCCAGTGATTATTTTACGCGTGGCTTGACAATTTGGTTGCATAAATACCATAGTATCTTATGATGGGTTTAAAGGAAACTTTTATAGTCATCGTAGATGGAGAACCTGCATATCAGGCGGTGCATCGGAAATTATAGAAGTATATTAAAGTTGCAGGAGAAGAAAAATGAATTCAATGACTTCAAGGAAAAGAATAACCCAGGCTTTTAATTTTAAGCAATCTGACAGAATACCACTAGACTTTGGCGGACATCGGTCCAGTGGAATTGCAGTACAAGCATATAAACGATTACGGGAATATCTGGGACTTAAACCAAGTGAGTTATATATCTATGATGTTGTACAACAGATAGCGGTCATTGAAGATGATGTAATGGATATTATCGGAACAGACGTTGTCATGCTAGGTCCGGGATTATACAAAGAAACCTCTTTCTGGAAAGAGTGGAAGCTTCATGATGGAACAGAAGTTAAAATACCAAAAACGATTAATATTCTCACAAATGCAGACGGAGAGTACTTTGTAATAAGCCCTAAAGGAAAACAAAGCTGTATTCAAAAGAAAGACTGTCTTTATTTTGAACAGATATTATTTCCATATATGGGAAGTGAAGATGAGGAATTTGCAACGATAGAAGAAGAAATGAATGAGATTATGTGGTGGCATATTCCATGTCCCCCGGACCCAAAGACAGTTGAAGAGAAGGGAAGAATGGCAAAGAGGCTAAGGAGTGAAACTGACAGGGCTGTATATGGAATTTTCGGCGGGGGATTGCTAGAGCCGGGTCAACAGGCATTTAGAATGGACAACTTTCTTATGGAATTAGCGGCGAATCCAGATAGATGTGAAAAATTCCTAGATAAGTTAACAGAGTTTCACTTGAAAAACCTAGAGAAATATCTAGAACATGTGGGACCTCACTTAGATATTATTGGCTTCGGAGATGACCTGGGCATGCAGACCGGGTCACAGATATCACCTCAAATGTTTGATGCCATGCTAAAACCAAGGTATGAAAAGATGTGGGCCATGGTAAAAGAGAAGTTTCCGCATTTAAAAATATGCATGCACTGCTGTGGCTCAATACATAACTTGCTTCCCTCGTTAATTGAAGCAGGGATGGATTCGTTTAATCCGGTGCAGATATCATGCCGCAATATGGAACCCGAAAGATTAAAAAGAGATTACGGTGATAAGGTGGTTTTCTGGGGCGGGGGTTGTGACACGAGTAATATGCTTTCACGCGGAACTCCTGGCCAGATTAAAGAACACGTTAAGAATAATGTTGAGATTTTTTCTAAAAACGGTGGCTTTGTATTCCAGCAGGTGCATAATATATTGGCCGATGTACCTCCTGAAAATATCATGGCGATGTTTAATGCTTTAAAATAGGGATTATAGCGGTAAAGATTATGATATATGGTACAAACTTAATGTTTTAGTTAATAAAAACTAGACAAAAAGATACTTTAAAGAAATCCTCTTTATTTAGCAGGGAGAGGTATTTGAACCCTCATCAGTGGTGACCCTGAACCCATTTTTCTAAAGGTTCATATAAGTTACCAGAAGAAGTGTAACCAAAACGTAACCACAGTCTTAGTTAGTTTCAATATGATATAATACTAATAAACCCCCATACAAATGACACACTTAAAACACACCTTATAACCAAGACAATTGATATATACTTAAGTGAAGCTTGTAGTGAAATTGGAGATTAGGTTCTTAAATATATAATTAATTTAAGAAGAATGGAGTATGTGCAATGAAGGCAATGATATATAAGGAGTATGGAAGTGCCGATGTTTTACAGTTGGTGGAAGTGGCTATACCAGTACCGAAAGAAAACGAGGTATTAATTAATGTTCATTCTACAACTGTAACACCTTTAGATTGGAAGTTTAGGAATGGAGAAGTTTTTATTGCAAGACTTATGTCAGGACCATTTAAACCTAAAAACCCAATATTAGGAACTGAAATTTCAGGAGAAATAGTAAAAACAGGAGAGATGGTTAAATCACTTAAAGAAGATGATAAAGTTTTTGCTATGATTTCAGGCGGTGGTTATGCTGAGTATATTTGTCTGCCAGAAGATAAGGTGTTGAAAATACCAAAAAATATGACACTTGAAGAGGCGGCAACTGTTCCTTTTGGAGCTATCACAGCCTACCATTTTCTGGTAAAGGAAGGCGGTATACAAAAAGGACAAAAAGTGCTTATAAACGGAGCTTCTGGAGGAGTTGGAATATTTGCAGTGCAATTGGCTAAATACTTTGGGACGGAGGTTACTGCCGTATGCAGTGGGGCAAATGTAAATATGGTTAAATCTCTTGGGGCGGATAAGGTTATTGATTATACAAAAGAGGATTTTACTCAAAGCGATGAGAAGTATGACATCGTTTTTGATGTTGTTGCTAAAAGTCAGTTTAAAGCATGTAAAAATATACTCAAAAAAAATGGTGTTTTCATTGTTACTGTCATTACATTTCCAATTCTCTTTCAAATGCTTGGTACATCTATTACTAAAGGGAAAAAAGTAAAATTTGGCATGCCTACCAAGCAAATAGAAATATTAGGGATTCTTAAAAGCATAATTGAAGAGGGAAAGCTAAAGACAGTAATTGGAAAGAGATATCCCCTAAGTGAGATAAGAGAAGCTCATAAGTATGCAGAAAAAGGTCATGCAAAAGCTAAGGTTGCTATTAATATTAATTAGAAGATCAATATAATATACACTATAAAAAATTTAAACATGCAAAACCCCTATAAATAAGGGGTTTTGTGGTAGAGAGGTGGATTCAAACCCTCGCAGAGGTAACCCTGAATACGATTTTCAGTAACGTGAACGTATTTTTCAATAGGTTATCTAAGTATAAATAGACACCGATAAGTACTATGTTAAAGGCATTTCTACAAACCAAGTTTATTTGTTATGTGCCTATTAATAAATATTGATTAATAAGAAGCGGTGTCAAATATGTATTTAGACTTCCCGTATTACTTATTTAATCGTATCTGTGCTACTATTTAGTAGTCTGTAAGTCAATGGCGTACCCGGTTGGACATAAGTTATTTATCAATAAGAAAGAAAATATGGAGATAAAATCATGAGTCAAAGTGCCCGGATTGTGAATTTTCTATTAAGGACATTGAAATTTAACAAGATGTTTCTGGATATGGAAGATTCAGTCGGAGATAGAAAAAAGTTTGAACAAATAGTCATTAGGGCGAGATCAAAGGAAAACCGTAATTCCCCACCTGCAAAATTGTTTAAACATTATGTTATCAGTAGAATTGTCATTGATAACCATACAACACATCTTATAAAACAGAAAAAAGGCATCAACAAAAAAATAGCAATCTATTTTCATGGAGGAGGATATGTAAAAGGCCCGTTGGCTTTACAGTGGAAAACTCTGGCTGAGATTGCAGATGCCACAATGTATGATGTAGCTATTTTAAACTATCCTAAGACCCCGGAATATACCTGTCAGGAAACCATTAACTATTGTGTGCAGGTCTTTGAAAAAATTCTTCTTGATTACGGACAAACGAATATTATTTTCCTTGGAGATTCAGCGGGAGGAGGATTGGCATTGTCCCTATTTATGAGCTTAAGGGATTTAGGTAAAGCAACTCCCGAAAAAATGATATTAATGTCACCATGGCTTGATGTTTCCATGACAAATAAGGAAATTCCTGAATACAAAGATAAAGACTTGATACTAACTGTTGACGGATTAATTGTATGCGGGTTGTTTTATGCCGGTGGTATTGATACAGGGGACTGGCGGGTTTCGCCAATGTACGGGGATTTGGACTGCTTGCCTGAAACTCACGTTTTCGTAGGCGGCAGTGAATTGTTTTACCCGGACTGTCGCGATTTTATAAAGAATGCAAAAGCTAAGGGTTATGTAGCTGAGTTACATTATTATGAAGATATGCAGCATGATTGGCCGATAATACCGTTGATATCTGAAGCAAAACAAGCCAGAGCTGAAATAATTGGACTGATTCAAGAGTAGCAATTGATTAAGGAGAGTTAAAATGGCAGCAGTTGAATGGACCTGGGCATGGCCCTGGTGGGGAACCATAGTTGCAATTAACGCAATTAACCTAATAGTTGGATTGGTGATTTTCTTCAAGTCAAAGAAATCTGATAATGGTGATTTGTCATCATATCGCAGGACTATGAGAATTCTGGGGATTATCTTTATCTCGGTTGGTGTTTACCGCTCAATATTTGTCTCAAGATACCTTACACAACTGGCTTGGTTTAACACCCTGGCCAATAGTCCTCTTTTAATAAGGTGCTTTGCTTTATTTGCTGAAATGGCTTTTGCTTTATTAATAATGAAAACTTTGCTGCAAGTTAATAAAGATGTCCCTATACCGGAAAACCATAAATCAAAAAGATTCCTATACTTTATTGAAACAAAAGCGCCTCATATTTTTGTGGCATGTCTTTTTATTGCACAGTTTTTTGCTTTTGGCGGTACTATTAATAAAATAAGAGTTCTGTTCGCCATAGAAGAGACTTTGTGGGGCATAGGATTTCTTCTTATAACGATACTTGCGGTGCTGCAATTAAAAAGGGTGTACTCAATAAAAGATGAACAATCGAAGAAAGAACTCAGGCACTATCGGATATTCACAGTGTTCTTCACAGTTTTTGGCGTAGGGTATTGCATATATTCGCTTTTATATCACCTGCCTGTTGAATACTGGCCGGCGGCTATCAAGCAACTCCAAATGGCTGTCCCGGAACCAGCAATCCAAACGGGAATAGATGCAATAAAAGATGCATTCCTTATTGTAAATGAAACTAAAGATTATGCCGCCTGGGGAGGTTTGGGTTTTGTAATCTGGCACTCAGGCTATTTTGCATTATGCGAATGGATGGTATTGTTTTTCATGAATGGTCCTAGGAAGCTAGACAAGAAATCAATATGATTTGATAGTGATGACAACAACATCACGGAGTATTAAAGTGAACCGATAAATGTATTACTAAACAAAGGAATATATTATGGATGATAAAAAGAAAATAATTATCGTCGGTGCAGGGCACCGTTCAATAACCTATGCGAAAGCAATAATAGAATCAAATTCAAATGCAGAAATTACAGGCGTTGCAGATTTGATTGAAAGTCGAAGAAAATATACAGCCGAATTATTTTCACTAAAACCCGAACAATGTTTTGCATCAGTGGATGACTTAGTATCTAAAGGCAAAATTGCTGATGCAATTATTAACGGCACCATGGATCAGCAGCATGTTGAAACGTCAATTCCTCTTCTTGAACTTGGATATGATATGTTATTGGAAAAACCATTTGCAGTTAATGAAGAAGAAATGTGGAAACTGGTTGACTGTGTAAAAAAGAATAAAAATAGGGTTATGATTTGTCATGTGCTGAGATACACACCCTTCTACTCCGGTATATTTAAGAAAATAAATGAAGGTGTCATTGGAGAGATACTTAATATCCAGACACAGGAACATGTTTCATACCATCATATTGGAATCGGGTATGTGCGGGGTAAATGGAGAAATATGGAATGCTGCAGTACGACCATGCTGTTAGCTAAATGCTGTCATGACATGGATATCATTATGTGGCTGCAAAGTGGTGTCCGGCCATCCAGGGTGTCAAGCTTTGGGAGCAACACTCAATTTAAACCGGAGAATGCACCTGAAGGTGCGGGTACTAGATGCATGGTTGACTGTGAAATCGAAGATAAATGTCTTTATTCTGCTAAGAAACATTATATTGATCATCCAAAAAGATGGAGTTTTTATGTCTGGGATTGCTTTGAAGATGGATATGAAGCGACAATAGAAGAAAAAATAAAATCATTGAAAACAGATAATATATATGGAAAGTGTATATATAAATGTGACAATACAACGGTTGATCACCAATCAGTGATGCTTGAATTTGAAAACGGGTCAACTGCAACTCATAATATGATCGGAGGCGCCGCATCAGCAAGGAGATCAGTTCATATTGTAGGAACAGTGGGCGAGATATTCGGCACTTTAGAAGATGAAAAGTTCACGATTAGGACAATAAATCCATCCCCGGGATGTGAATTTAATGAAACAGTTGTTGATATGGGCGAAACAGGGGATACTTCCGGAGCTTTCGGCGGTCATGGCGGAGGAGATTACCGTTTGGCCATTGACTTCATTAATTTTATATCAGGAAAGCCGCATTCGGATTCCTGCACAAGCATAGATGAATCAATATACGGTCATTTTGCTACGTATAGGGCAGATAAAGCAAGAGAAAACAATACAATTGAAGATACCCTGACAGTCCTGAACGAAAAGGGATTGCACGAATAGTTGTAATTGATGTATACGTTTACCTGGACATAAACGAATATCATATGAGGTGGAGTATGAATAATAATATTAGACAAATTACCATTCCGGCTACCCGCAATCCATTTGTTAATGCTCAGCTTGTACCTGCCGGTATCGACCCGGAAACCGGTGAAGAACGATTCTGGGCAAGTGCATGGAATAGTAATGAAGGCTGTATAGGGGTATTGGTTACGGTGTCAGGAAAGCACCGTTTGTATCGGTTCAATCATAAAGAAAAGCAATTTGGTTTCTATGGAGCCTCTTATGCCGGTAACGATATCATGTGGCTCTCGAGTTTCCTGGATTCAATAACTAAACTGAACCTTAAAACAGGTGAAACAGAAACATTTGAAACAGGTTTATATCATGCATTGTCAGTCAGCGGTTTTATATATGACGATATAACTGAAAAAGTTTTCTGGGCAACATATTGTCAGGATGACATGAAGAGAAACGGACTGTCATTTGATACAAAAACTAATTCAGTTTCAAAGATCCATAAGGATATTCCATTAAAAAACAATCAGCTTAGATATTCTGTAAAAAATCTGGACGGAACTTATACTTTCATCAATAGTGTTCCTGATTTTGAACTTCTTTTATGGGACCCTGTCAGTGACACGGTTGATGTAATTCTGAACAGCCAAAAACCGGGACCAAACCTAAGTTTTTTAGAATATACTGTAGTGATTCAGCGTAAGGACGGAGCCATTTATTTGCCGGCATATGGGTGGTTTGATCCATTGAAACGAAGTTTTGTTGAAGGCCTTACACCTGGAATTGATGCAGCATGGTTTGGATCTGATTCGCAATATGCATACGGGAGCAAAACAACACCACTTGGTAACACATCGGTATATCGATGGGACTTAAAAAATGGAGATATTGATTTTCTTACAGAGATTCCCGACGCATTTCTTTACGGCTTCCGCTTAGCCGGAAACTGCAAAATCCTTTGCGTTAATATATATGGTTTTTTCTACAGGATTGATTCAGTTACAGGTGCAATTGAAACCTCTGTTAAATTTGATAGTGATGGTGTCGGACGCATTGATTGTATACATAGAATTGATGAAAAGCGCTTGCTCTGTACTCCCTTTATTACACAAAGATTTTATGAGATTAACCTTCTCACAGGAGAAAGTATTGATCTTGGACGCGCCACGGGAGGTGCCGGAGAAGTTCTTCAATTAGTAGAGATAAATAAAAAAGTTTATATGGCATCATACACAAAGGGACAGCTTGTTGAGTATGATCCGTCTGAACATGCGCATTTTCCGGAAAACCCAAGGATAGTAGTCAATCCGCCAAAAAATGTAATGCGTCCGGTTGCAATGTGTAAGAATAATGACTCTGTATTTTACTCGTGCAGTCATAAATATGGATACCTTGGGTCTACACTGATTAGATATACACCTTCAGCAGGGGAGTCTATATTCGTCGAAAATCCATTACCGGGGCATATGATTCTTTCGCTTGAATATGATGAGAACCTTAACATGCTGGTTGCTGCTACAACATTTCATGCAGATTGCCGGACGTGTGTGCCTGAACATGATACTTGCATTATCGCATTGCTGAACCCGGACACTTTGATGCCTATGAAAACCATGAAAATAAGAGCAGAGCAGCAATGTTTTCATATATTTGGAAAGTTTTCTGATGACCGTTATCTATGTGGTAGCGCCGGTCACCACAGACAGCTTGAGCAAGGATATACATTTTATCTTTTGAATACTACAGATTTCAAACTTGAAGAATATTCACTGCCGAATGATCTTTATAACCAGGACTT
>Ga0233412_10000629_pt1 | contig 19998 bp, 18 predicted proteins | sample Na_anoxic_4_MG_FD_180667 | JGI IMG/M metagenome (GOLD analysis project Ga0233412, IMG submission 180667) | Seawater microbial communities from Saanich Inlet, British Columbia, Canada - Na_anoxic_4_MG | ecosystem: Environmental > Aquatic > Marine > Inlet | place: Canada: British Columbia...
AAATTCATCATCACTATCTTCATCTAAATCTATACCTAATTTTTCATCATATAAATGAACATGTCTAGTTGATGGTAATACACTTGGTTCAAATTCTGAATCTGAATCTGAATCTGAATCTGAATCATCACTTTCCGTTTCGTCTGATAATCCAGCATCATTTCGTGGATGCATAAATACTTTTAAAATATCTAATTGTTCTTCAATACAATTAATAAAATCGATAAATCTAAAATCTAATTTATTTTTATTTTTATACATATCTGTATTTGCTTTATGATATTCTTCTAATGTTTCAAATCCAATCCAACGTAATAATAATTTTTTATAAAAAATAGCTAATTTAACTTGAAATTGTTCATATGTTTTACTAATACTTTTATCAAAATTAATATACGTAATTTTTTCAAAAAATTTATAATTGTTTCTATGAATTAACATTGAAACTAACATTAATTTTAATGATTGTTTCCATTTTTTAAAACTGATTATCCATCCTTCTCTATCAGCTTGTTTTAGTTTATCATATTTCAATGAATTAATTATACTTGGACTATATAGTTCTTTCCATAGTTCTCTGATTTGTTCTTTTTCTATAAATTCAATTTCTTCTGTTCCATCTAATAAATCATGATTTAATTTATTTTTATCTCTTTCATAACCCTCAACTTCCTCTTGAAGAAGTTCTAATTTTTTTTGATATTGTCTTAATTTTACAATTATAGGGTCTGTTTCGGGTAAATCTTGAAAATCTGTTGTTTCAGTATATTCATCATAATCATCATAGATTATTTCATATTTATTATCTAATTCTTTTATTTTATCATCTATCGCTTTTATAGATTCCACTTTTTTTATTATTTCATCTCTATTATTAATTGAATCGAAAAAATAATCTCGACAAACTATATCTCTTGCTTGAAGTTCACCATATTCACCCGTATATGCTTTTAATAAAAATATTTCTAATAATTTTACACAATCCATTAATCCACTATTATATAATCCATAATGACTAGCTTGCATACTAGAGTTAAATATAGACATGATTCTTCTTGATAATTGTTGAGGACCATTTCTTGCAGTTATCCAATCCCCTTCTTCTATCAACTCTTCTCTCTCATTCAATCTTTCAGGATCGTTGTATTTTATTTCATTTAATTCTCCATAATGTTTTGATGATTTGACAAATTCAATTAATACTTGAATAAATTCAACAAAATCAATATTAACTATATCTTTTAATCTAAATGTTCTTTTATTTAATGTTTCTATTACATCATTATCCATAACTATTCCACCCATACTTAAAATTATACGAGCATATATATTAGCTAATTCAATACATAAAATATTTATTAAGTCTAGACTATCTTGAACTTGTCCCATTGGCATACCTTGAAATCTAGATTCAGCCATGAATTCATCTGACATCTCACCGGCATAATATTCTAATTCTTCTTTTAATTCATTCCACCATCGTTCTGTTTGCTTTAATCTATCATTTACTTTAATAACTTCTTCTTTAAAATTATTTAATGTTGTTTCATTCCACCCACCAATTTGTTTCTTTTTATTTTTACGGATTGTTTTCCATGTCATATAATATAATATATATTATATTATATAATGAAAAATTTAAAATATTATGGTGGAAATATATATCCACTTTTTTTAAAAACTGTAACAGGTAAAACTATTATCTTAGAAGATATTAACAAGAATATAACTATAAAACAGTTAAAAAAGAAAGTTGGAAAAAAAATGAATATTATGCCAAAATATATAAGATTAGTATGGGCTGGAAAACAATTGGGTGATAATAATCTAAATAATAGAAAAAATGACTTGCGGTTAAATGGAAATTATGGTTATGATTTTGGACAAGATAAGGGAATACATATTATAATAGATAATAAAAGAATGAATGATGATAAGGAGCGTTTAAAATCTAGACAATCATTGGCATTTATGTCTGCATTATTAGAAGAAAGAGCGCCAACAAATGAAATAGACGAATTATCTAATATTGGAAGTATAATGGCAAATTATATGAAACATAATCCAGGAGTCCTAGAAAGGAGTGATTATCAAGATTACGGGTATGATAGAACTGGTTATGATTTAGATGGATACGATATGGATGGTTACGATAGAGAAAGTTATGATCCAGATGGTTATGATAGAGAAGGATTTAATCCTGAAGGTTATGATAGAGAAGGATTCAATATTGAAAATTATAATGAAATGGCAAATTATTTAAACGCAATTCAAGGAGGAACTAATAGGAAGAAAAAAAAGAAAAAGAAAAAAATGACAGGTCCAAAAGAAGGAGAATATGAAGTTTATAGAATTAGTCCAGAAGTAGGAAAATGTTATATGACTGCAGAAAGGTCTAGGAAAGAGGGAGGGTTTCCGAATGAAAGATATTATACTAATGTAAAACCAAGATATGTAGGTGAATTTAAAAATAGAATAAGAGGTGGTTATGGTGATAATTCTTCTACAACAGATTATTTTCATAATGATATGACTAATAAAGAAGAGCAAGTTATATATTCTTATGAGGGGACAACATGTTTTTTAGAAGTAGACTGTTATGAATTATTAAAAAGGCAAAAAATGTTAGCATTTATGTCAGCATTACTAAAAGAAAGGACACCAACAAATAATTTAGAAGATTTAAGTCATATTGGGGAAAGTATAATGACGAATATTAAACCAGAATACCGTATGACAGAACCCACAGGAGTAGGAGGCGGGAAGATATCTCAAAATACTTATCAAAAATTATTAAAAAATAAAAATAATTTAACAAAAAAAAATCGCAAACTATTAAACAAAACACTAAATAAAAAATATTGTAGTTGTGTTAAAAAAGTAAGAAAAACATTAAATAAACGTCAAAGAGGTGCAGAATATCCAATATGCACTAAATCAATTTATAATAATAGAAATATTGTTCCACCTAAAAACAAAAATAAAAATTGTAAATAAATTTGAATATATATATATGGAAAAAATCAATAGAAATGGATTTTATAGTAGCTCAAAGACTTTTAAGTAATCAAGAAAAGTTTAAAAAATTTTCGATGCTGCTATATTTCTACTATATTTTTTAATTTTTTTGTGTGTTAATTTCCTTCTATATGTATCTCCCTTTGCAAAATTTTGTATTTTTTGAGCTGCTTCACTCCTTTTAGATAGTCTATCTCGTAATCTATTTTGCATATCTTGGACAGTTACAAATGATTGAGAATCATCCCCTATTTCCCATTCTTGTTTATAATCCATATATTATATATTATATTATATTAAATAATAAAATGAATATAGATTTTAAAAATATGAATTATTATTATTTAACAAATAATAACAAAGAAAGGAAAGCTCATATTGAAGAAGAATTAAAAAATTATAATTTATATGAAGTAAACTCAAACCCTAAAATGAAAGTTAAAAATAAATCAGGTATATCTGGAATATGTAAAATATTAGATTTAGCTTCTATACATCAAAAAATTACAAATTTCACCCCATTTGCTATATTAGAAGATGATATAAAAAAATATAGAGAAATCCCTGAAAATATATCAATTCCAAATGATGCAGATATATTATACGTTGGTTTATCTATTTTTGGACTGGGTCCGCAAAGTAATACAATAAATACATTATATATAAATGATATAGATGAAGAAATTATAAAAGTATATAATATCCTCTCTTCTCATAGTATAATCATTTGTTCAATTAGAGGGTTATTAACTTACCAAAAATCTTTAATGGAAAGTTTCTATAAGGAAAAACCTTGGGATAGCTTATATGCTTCTATGCAACCATATTTAAATGTATATGCTTTAAAGGAACCTTTATTTTATCAATATGGTAATATAGGAGGAGTAGATCTAGCCACTAAATTAAATTTTAAAAACAATAAAATTACTATGGAAGAAAAATTATATAAAGATATTGAAAATGTATACAAACAAAATGGTTTAGAATTAAATATTAATGCGGTAAATATAAATGAAGAACTGAAACTTTCAATTAAGAAAGAATTAGAAGAATATTTTGATGGTCCATTATTATTATCAGAATAGTTAATAAATTATATTATATTTCTTTAAATATTAGTATTAAAAATAAAAAATACAAAAATTTATCATAATCTATATTTAAATCAAAAAATTCTTTATTACCATTTGCCATTAAAAATAAACAATCATCAAAATACTGACGAGTCAATAATATACTCAATAATAAAAATACTACAAAATATTTATTATATTTTTCTTTAAAAAAAAAAATACCAATTATAATAGAAATCCAAAAAACTATATGTGCAATTTCTATTAAATTATCATTTTGAATTATACTACCAAATAATAATATAAATTGTCCAAATATCATCATACTTAATAAATATTTATCATTTGTTTTACTTTGATAATATAAATAGATTGTTATAAACATAAAAAATAAACATGGTAATGTTAAATCCTTTTTCATTATAAATAATATTAGATAATAATATTAGATAAATCCAATAAATACATAATTATATATTTCTAAGATTTTATTATTATCTCTTTTCAAATTAACATAAAAAATATAACACAATTTTTAACACATTTTTAACACATTTTTAACATAATTATTGTTTATTCACACCACATCGCCATATCACCCTTCGTGTATCTAAATACTGGCATTTCTGGCTGGGGTGTATCACATACCCCCCAATCCATGGCGTGTGGGTCTGGTTCCTCTACAAGGTTATTAACCATATGTTCCAGGTTAACAGCATTCTGAAGATTTAGAATTCTTTCCTCTAGAGAAACTAGCTTAATATCCTCAATACTAGGAGTATCTGAACAAGGGACTTTGTAGTTGTCATTCTGAAGGTTTAGAAGCCTTTCTTCAAATGTAAGGACTTCATCATCTTCATCTGGGATCTTGAAAGGGTTTGATGCTTCAGGGTCGGCATCCTTGATTGGGGATATTGGTGTTCCAACTAGTTCGCGCTTCGGGAGAGCTTCACAGGATTCAATCGTGAAGCGTCGGACTTCTGTGATGCCCTTGGGATGCCAAGTTACAGCCTTCTTGACAATATGGTGTGTAATTGACATAGGGTTGAACGGAATTGCCATAGCACGGAGAAAGGTCATTTTGTATAGAGCTTTAAGTTTTAATAAAAAAAAAATATAGTTTTCAAATTTTTTAAAGAGGATTTAAATGTTAATTTGTATCACGTTGTTCATACTGTTTTTTATATGGAACATATGGTATTTTATAAAAAGATGGTTTAATAATAATCTTTTTAAAAATATGGTTTGGTTTAAAAACAAAATCTATGGTTTCATAAAGAATTTGTTTATTACTTCTTTGAAAAATAACAGTTGAATTTTCTAATAATTTATACATTCTCATCTTATTATATATATATATATATTACCTCTTAAATAAATTTGACTATTAATTTAATATTAATTAATTAATTAATAATGTCAGAAAGCGATCATGAAAAGTTGCCTTTGACTGAAGGTGATGTTGAATCAAATACATCCAGGTGTAACTGGCCAAAGTGTAATAAGCCACCAATATGTAAATTCGATCCACTTAATTGTGCTCTTCCCGCTGCATTAGCTTTTATGATATGTATACTATTTATTGTATATGTTGCTAAACTAATTATATATGAAGTAAATTATGAACCACCAGATATTCCAATAGAAATAAAGAATTTTACAATTATATGTGATACTTGGAATGGAAATAATCACCCTTGTTTGTGGAATGATAAATATTGTACTGTTAAGGATCCATGTATTTTGAGTTGTAAGGATTATATTAAATTTTCAGCTGGTTGTTTTCATAGTGATTGTAATGAAAGAGGACGATATGATTGGTGTAATGATAGACCTTTTGGTGGTCAGGGTGGTTTTTTGAGTTATAATTAAAGATACTTTAAAGGTAATGTGAAAATTTGAAAAATATATAGTATCTTTTTTTATCTTAAAAATGGATTTGAACAAAATTAAAACAGACCTTGAAACTGATGGCTACTGTATTGTTCCAAATATTTTAACAAAAGAACAAATACAAGAATATCTCCACGATTTCAAAACATGGCAGAAAACTATTCCAAATCATGATACATTTCATGGAAAATATGATCCAAATGGAATTTACAAATTTCAAAGAGCTGGACATACTAGGCATGGTTGGAAAGTTCGAACAAACAAAAATATTCAAGATATCTTCAAACATTTATGGAATACAGAAGAACTAGTCGTATCATTTGATGGCTGTTGTTATATTTCAAAAGATTCTAAGAAAAAGAATAAAAACTGGACTCATACAGATCAAGCACCAAATGATTCTACGCTAAAATGTTATCAAGGATTTGTAAGTTTTACAGATAATAAAGAAAAGACATTCGTTGCTTGGAAAGGAACGCATAAACTACACGAAGAATATTTTAAAGAAAAAGGAATAAATGATAACAAAAACTGGCATTTTATTGATCTAGATTATTTAGAAAAACATAAAGAAAAAAGAATGACACTAGATATTCCAGCTGGTTCACTAGTCATTTGGGATTCTAGAACATTTCATCAAAATCAAATGGGGGAAAAGAATGATGAGGAGAGATACATCCAATACGTTTCATATTTGCCAAAAGATGGAAAGAAAAATACACCAGCAATGCAGAAAAAGAGACTGAAATATCTAGAAGAACAAAGGACAACTAGTCATTGGGCATATCCGATAAAGGTAAATGGACTTCAACCTCGTCTATATGGAAAAAGTGAAGATAAGATAGATTATGATAAAATAGAAAAAACAGATTTGTCAGATTTAAAAGATGAAATTCTGAAGATTGTATAAAAAATTAGATTAGGTTAGATTAGTTTAGTATTTGTGTAATTATTTTTTATTATTTTGCATTTTTATTAAATTCATTATTTTCAAATTTTTTTTCGATTTCTGCCTTTATTACAATTAGCACATAAATAGCGGAAATGATTATGTTTTTTATGATATTCAACCCATTTTAATTCAAATTCTTGATCACAATCTTTAAAACGAGAATAATTTTTAATAGGATCTTCTGTAAATGATAACGGCGGTATATTATTTTTCAAAAATTCATCTTTTATTTTTTTAAATTCATTAATATGATCTACTTCTATGTTTTCATCAGTTTTACAAAATTCACATATTCTGTTTAAATTATTATTCCAAAATTCCATTCTTTCAGGTAATACAGCTGTCCTTAAAGCACTATTTAATGTAAGATTATAATCTTCTTTTTTAATTTCTTCTGCAGATTTATTTATACAATTAATAGCCCATCTATATGAAATATCTATAACTGAATCGTCTTCATATAAAATATAAAATGCATTTTGTTGTTTCCAATTTTTTTGAATAATTATATCTTTCATATTTTTAAATTTAATATCATATTCATTGTGATGTTTACATAATGTAATAAAATCATTATAAAATTCGGAATCATTTTTTTTTAAACATGTTGTATCACTAAATGTATCTTTTTTATCTTTAAAATAATTAAGTAAAGATTTTTTAGATGAAAATGTTTTATCATTAATAATATATTCTTTTTTCATTATATTAATATCATATATACTATTTAATTTAACTTTAAATTTATTATATCTTTAAAAAATTTGAAAACATCTACAAAAAATATATCAGGGTGCTAAGGAGGAAGGCATCTAGGTAAATGGATATATCTGATGGTTAGATCCTGGGGTGCGCCTTGGGAGTTCTCGGTTCGAATCCGAGTCATTTACCGGTCTCTATGAATAGGCTATTTAGTTGAAGATATAATGGAATCGCTACCCATTATATTTGATGCTAAGATAGTAAGTTCAAGTTTGATTAATTTTGATTATATGGATACGTCCTTTATATGAGGGTAGCCACCTTATATATAAAGTATAATTGGAATTAGTTGAATCGGGATTTTTTTTCTCTTAAAAAATATAAATAAAATTTTCACATCGTTAAAAAATTTTCAAAATTTTAATATATAAGCTTAATAATTAGAAAACTTGAAAATGGCAAAGAGTTAAAATATAAATTATAAAGTTTTATATATAAATTAATATTATTATCTTATAATTATTTAAAAAAAAGAATAATTAGTTTTCTTTTTTTAATGTTTTTTTTTTAAATTGTAATATCGCAATTTGGTGTATTTATTTCATAGTCTTTACTTTTAGGAATGGGTGTATATTTATTTAATGTTCTTTTACTATTAGAAGACATATATTATATAATATATTATATATTAATTTGAAAAAGTACATTAAAAAAATATACAATAATATTATGTAATAATGATCGGATTATATATATTGATATCATTTGCTCTTGAATATGAAAATAAAGCATTTAAGTTTGGGATGTCAATGAGGTTAGATAAGAGATGGTATGATTATTCTGATAGTGAAAGTGATCCAAGATATCATTGTATATTTAAAATATCCAATAAATTGACTGATAAACAAGTTAAATTCTTAGAGGGTAAAATATTGAAAAAAACTGATAAATATAGAAAAAAAACAAAAGGGAATGAATATAGAGATACAACAAAAATATCTTATGAAGATTTTATCAAGATTGCTGAAGAGGTTTTGAAATTTTATGGTATTAATTACAAAATAGAATATGAACCTCCATTTGAAAAACCAGAAAGAATGATAAATGAGAATACAGGTGATATTGAAGAAGAAGAATTATTTAAAATAGACGAATCACAACCAATAACTCCACCTGAATCACCACTATGTGTTAAAAAAGATATACTAAAACCATATGATATACAATTAAAACAAATTATACAACCTATGATTGATTATTATAATGATAATAAAATAGGTCAATTGATTATTCCACCAGGGACAGGTAAAACGCTATGTAGTTTATTCTTTTCCAAAAATCAAAATTATGATAAAATTTTGATTGGTGTTCCAAATACTCTATTATTAAAACAATGGAAAAAAGAAATTAAAAGGGTATTCCCCGATATTGTTGTTGTGATATTTAATGGTAGTTCTGATATAGAAAAAATTAAAAGCGATATTCTATCTAATAACAAAATAATTATAATAACTACATATCAATCATGTAATAAACTAAGTGATATAAATATTATTTGGAATTTTAAAATAGGAGATGAATGTCATCACTTAACTGGTTTATACAATGAAAAATGTATCAGAAGTTATAAAGTATTTATAGAATTAATGTCAGATAAAACTCTTTATATGACAGGAACTCGTAAATTAGTTGAACATGAAAATAAAGAAAAAATAGTATATTCAATGGACGATGAAGAATTATTTGGAAAAATAATTGTAGAAAAACCAATCATATGGTCAATAGATAATAAATTAATAACAGATTATAAAGTTATAATATTAAAAAATACAGAAAATGAAATAGATTGTTTGATGCGCGAATACTTAATTAATAGTGAAAATGAAAAAGAAAAAGAATTATTCGTGGCGGCTATTGAAACCGTTAAATGTATACTAGATAATAAAGAATTAAAAGATTTAACTCATGTATTAGTTTATACCAATAGTATTAAAAATTCTAAAAAAGTAAATGAATATATTGATAAAATTTTAGACAAATTCCCAGATATTAAAGATGATATATATCACAAATCATTGAGTAGTGAAGATGATGTTGATTTAAATATAGAAAATGAAAACAGTGAAATAAATACATTTATTAAAAGTAAATATGGTATAATTAGTTGTGTTTATTTATTTGGAGAAGGAGTAGATATTCCAAAACTAAATGGGGTAGTATATGCTGAAAATATGTTAACTGAAACAAGAATAGTTCAATCTTCTACAAGGCCAATGCGTAAAGACAAATCTTTTCCAGATAAAATTGCATATATTTTGATTCCGTATTTAATTGGAAATACATCATTTATAAATGAAGAAAATCAATCATTCCAGAAATTGAGAAAAATCATATATCATATTGGAAATCAAGATACCAATATTGAACAAAAAATGAAATTAAAAGATAATTACCCTATTAGTGGATTAACATTAAGAAAAGCATTTAACATATGGAAAAGATTAATTAAAAGCGAGTATATAGAGAAAATTCATGATGTTAATGAAAACTTACTCGAAATGTTAAAATTAAAACTAAAAAAAAGAAAATATTTAGATAACAATTTAGATGAACTATATATAGAATATTTAGAAACAATAGAGCGAAACAAAATGTTAAATATATCTAGTAAATCAGAATATAATTCGTCAATAGATAAAGCGGAATATGTAAATGACCCAGAAAATAAGTTTGGATTATATTGGACTAATTGGTATGATTTTATGGGATATGATACATCCGAATTTATACAAAATAAAGAAGAATGGATTATAGAATGTAAAAAAAATAATATTAAATCTCTTGAAGATTATAAAAAAATATGTGAAAATAATGTGAAATTTCCAATTAATCCAATTGAATTTTATCAACACTATACTAATTTTAATAATGAATTAAATCTAAATACTCAACGAAGACGTTAATTATTGTTTAATTGCTTCATTCTTTAATTCTTCAATTAAATCTTTATATTTTTTATCTGCATTTTTAACATCTACATGTAATTGTTCTAATTTTAGGAATTGTGGTTCCATATCTTTGATTAGTTGTTTATTTTTGGGAATTTTAATTACTAAATTTATTAAATCTGAATAATTTATTTTTTTCTTACCGGAACCATTATATAATTTTTTGATATCTTCTAAATAAATAGTAGATAATATATAATATAAATAAGTAATATTTATAATAGAAGATGAAAATGCAATCGTATTTGATGTTAAATTAAATTTATCACATAAATGAAGTTTACAATTACCATCACAATTAATTGTATTCATAATAATACTTCTCACATTATAATTATACTCATTCATAAAATTAGATACATCCAAACTAGATGAATATAATGGATATATACCATCAATAATTGATTCAGATGTTTTATTTTTTTTTCCAGTACATTTTGTAATTACATCTTTTAATATTTTTTCTTCACAATCTTCATTTTCTGAAATAGTTTTCACTCTTTCTTGGAGTTCTTTTTCTAATTCTTTAATTCTATTTTCTTTATCTAATTTTTCATTATATGGTTCAGAAATTTTATCAGACCATTCTATCATTTTTTGTTTATCTTTGGGAATAGATACCTTTAAATTTTCTATATCTTCAAATTTAAGATGCTTAATTACTGAACCTGTTTGATATTCATAAATAATATCTTGAATTATTTTGAGATAATAATATAGATAATCTTCTGTTAATATTTCTGTATCTTGAGAATGAATACTCCAACAATCAGATGCCCAAATTTTAATCGGGTAACGACTTACATATCCTGCATTTCCAGATGAACTTAACAATATTGTATTTTCAACGCGATTGTATTTATGATACCATCCACAAATACCACCACCACCACTTACAATACCAAAATCACCACTTAAATTTTCACCCTTTACTTTAATAGGTTTACCTTTTTGATAAGTAGTTATATCTTTTAAAGAATATAATTCATAGTTATCTCCAGGTACAAATAATCTATTAGTGTATACTTTGCCATTCAGAGAAATATCTTTTTGATTTAAAATATCTTGTACATTAGCAACAGATACCAATTTATCTTCAATCCCTTTTACATCTCCTTCATTTTCAGTTAATACAATATTTCCGTCAATTTCTTCAAATTTATCTTTATCATACTTAACACATGATAAATCATAAAACTGAACACTTGAAGTTTTATCTTCAGTATTTTTAAAGATAACAATAGATGTTTTTGTTGATGTATTCTCAAATTGATCTGATGGAATACTAATAACTTTTATCACATTAAAATTTTCCAATAAACATTTTCTTAGATTCTTATAAGTTTTATTAAAGAATACTCCTTCTTTTAATACACCACATCCAATACCCCCTTCTTCAACCATATCCATCATTAGCATCAAGGATACCGCTTCTTTATCATTGCCTTTTAATCCATATTTCTTAGCAAACTTTTTAATACGAATACTTGATTTATCGAGAGTTACTTTTTGTTCATCTTGACGTTTCTTTTCAAGTTTATTCAGATAATCATTTTTTTTCAATTGTTCATTTCTTCTTTTAATGATATTTTTATCAGTTAATGTTTTTAATTCTTCTTGGATACGCTTTTTAAGTTTTTCTCTTTTTTTCTCATCATCGGATTTATTATTCTTATCTCCACCATATGGAGGATTAGTAATACAATACTTATATTGTTGATCGTTAAACTCATCTGCGAATGAGTTTTTATATTGTAAATGTTCCATATTTGGGACTTCACCCGTGATGCAGAAGAACTCCAATGCTGCTGATTTAATAACATCTTCATTCATATCATAATGATGAATCTTATTAATTTCAGAAGACCAATCAATGTCTGGATATTTTTCTTTCATCCAATTAATATATCCTGTTGTAAATCCACCCGATCCACCAAACATATCAACCATTGTTCCAATTGAACCATCCGCTTCGCGTTCTAGATTTAATTGTTTATAGATATACTCAACGATTAAGCGATTTGTAAAGTATGCCCCAAGTTCTGAAATAGCTTGTTTATCTCTACCAATGAAATATTCATAAATCTTTCCAGTTAATTGTTCGCCGGAAGTTTTTTCAATCTCAGTTAGTTTGTCAAGTTCATTTATCAAATGAGAGAATACGTTACCTTTCATATTCCTAGGGATTTCATAAAATAGGAAATACTTGAGTTTACTATCATTGAGGGAATTTAAAACGGTATTATAAACAATATCACATAGCACTTCATCGTCTCCTTTTGATTTTCCCAACAGAAATGAAAACTTACACTCTTCAGACAAATCCAGTTTATCAAAGAGATTGTTTTCTTCAATACGTTTTAGGCCATAGAATATATTAAATACTTTGAGAGCAGCCATACCATATCCAGCACCATTATTTCTTAGAAAATTATGGATCTCGTGGATTTTTTCTTTGAGTGCTTCACGATTAGAAATATGTGAGTTCATATTTATATCAAGAATTACTTCTTCTACTTTATTAGAAACATTTTTGATCATCGATCTATCAAATATAATTGTATCAATTAAATCTAATTTATTTTCAAATTGTTTTACATCATCCAAATATTCTGGATAATCAATTAAAATATCATCAAATGTTTTCATCTGTAAATTTAGTTTAAATATTTCACAGTTCTTTTTATGGTGAGTTGATTTACAATGATTCTTAATGTGACTTAATTGACATGGTCCAGAACCAGTCGTATTTTCATCAAATGACTTACAAATCCCACAATTATATTCAGTTGTTGTTTTCGATGGCATATTATTAGTTATACTTATAATATATATTTTATTTTTAAGTAATTTATTTTAACTAATAATTAATTATTTAAAATTTTCAAATTTATAAAAAAAAAATCAATATTAATTTATTAGATAAAGATTTTTTTAATTATATGTATGAAATATTATTATTAACATTAATAGGTGTCATTGTAGGTATTGTTGGTGGTATGCTTGGAGATGGTGCAGATGTATTAATTGTTCCATTATTATTAGTATTTGGTATATCATCTAATATTAAAACAGCAATTGGAACAAGTTTAGCAGCATTATTACCACCAATCGGTATCTTTGCTGTATATCAATTTTATAAAGAAGGTGCAATAAATAAAAAGAATATATATATCAATCATTTTATATAGCATTATGTTTTACAATAGCTTCATATTACTCATCTAAATTTGCTGTTAAAGAAAGTAAACATATATTAAAAAGAATATATGCTATATTCTTAATTATAATTGGAATTATTAGTTTTAAATATTAAGGTCTCATTATTGTAAAAGAAAAAAAATTACCTATATATCGCAAACACAGTTAAGTGTCAACAGCATGAAGATATCCCGGCTTTATCAAATATTAAGAGCCTCCAGCCGAACTGAGGGGCACACCAAGAGTAGATCAGAAGTTTCTATACGAACCCTTTTTCAAGGGTAAGGGACATTACAGACCCTTAACTACGTCACCTAAGCACTTACATACTTTTTTTAGGTAATGTGAAACCATATGGCACATCTATACTTCGAAACATATAGACACACCCGACTTCACAAACATCAATATCGACAACAATAAATCTTTAAATTTTCATATATCCAGTAATAAATAACTAGATATAAAGAGGGCCTTGATCCAATAAGAATTAAACTTATGGTGCCCCCGATGATTAAGAGTCCACGAAATGATGTATTTTTTGAGTTGTAACTGGACTTGAACCAGTTATATGATATTTTCACATATATGACCTACAACAACTGATATCTTTTTAATAGATGTTTTCAAATTTTTTAAAGAGGAAATGGTTATATATTAACTAATTTACCTATTTGGTTATTTTTATTTATTTCATATACATTATTATTTACATCTTTATAGTATTCTTTATTTTCTATTATAACAATACATAAATCTGATTCTTCATCACTTGGTTCTGACTCCATAGGGATATCTTCATCAGGATGATCTTTTCTATATTGTTCATCTAATTGTTTCCAATGTTTATTTTTTATTGATGCTATTTCATCTATGTTTAATATTCTTTTATCCATTATATTTATTATAATAATTATTATTTAAATAAAAAATAATAATATAATAAAAAGATGTCATTAAAAGCAGGGTGTAATAATATTATTAATAAATATAGTCTTGAACAAGCTGACAAGGTGTTTTTATTAGATGAATTATACAAAGAATGCGAACAAAATCATGAACAAAATTGTATTGATCAAGATACAATTGAACAATATGAAAGAATATCAGATTGGTTGGTCCATTATGTAAATACAAATAATTTACATGAATTAAAAAAAGAACTAAAAGAAGCTTTTAATCCACTTAATACAGATGGATTTATTAAACCACCAGATAATTTATATACAAGTGATGAAAAAATACAACATATTAGGAAAATGAAGCAAAGAAATCTAGAATATACTAAATTAATGACAGATGATGAACCAAGTGAGCCGGCGCAAAGGCATACTTGGTTTATTTCTTCTGATGAAGAAGAATAATATTTATCTTCTCTTTAAAAAATTTGAAAACTCCTAATTAAAAAGATATCGCATACCACCGGGTAAGTAGGGACATATTAGCCCTACTGCTAGGTTCGACTCCTAGAGGTGTGTAATGTTTAAACACATATTATTTGATATCGACAGTTCTTGAGTAAGGTATTCGATAGAGCGTTTAATATAGTGAAAAGAGTACTTGATGCTCATATCACTTATTAAATGGAAGCTGAATCTCTATATACCGCCCATTGATCCTTTTCAATGGTATACTTGTTAAACACCGCGCACATTATATCTTATAGTAGGGAGACCATGGACCGTATACACGTAATAGTATACGTAATCCATTGTGGTTAAAGGGTTGAGTTCTTGAAATGTTATAGACTGCACATCTGTATCATGGAAACTAACAATAACTTTAATATTACATACATTTGTAGTCATGTTGAGCTATATTGATACTTGAGTTGCGATAGAAAGTGAGCTTCGGGCGGCGCTTGCCTTTCGCAATAGGTATCATAATGGACATTGATTGATTATGATTTTATGTAGTATTAGACATTTTTTTTCATTAAATTATTTAGATAACAGATTATAATATTATATAATATTATATAATGAATTCATTTAAAATTTTTTTATATTTATTAGTATTTCCATATCTTCTCTATTCCTCCATTAAAAATAAAAATAATATAGTATTAATTGGGACTTTAGTATTACTCGCTGGCCATATATATAAAGAATTTCAAAATGGGGATTGGGTTTGGCCGAAAGATTCGTATTATATTGGAACATTTATTGGGATATTATTTGTAACCTGTAGCGATGATAAATTAGTTCAATTAATTGGATTAATTAAGATATTAGCAGACTTCCGTAAGAATATATTAAAACACGATAAATATTATTGGGGCAATTAATTATAATATCATTCTACGATTAAACATAATTTTATATTCTTCTTTTAAAATATAATATAAGGATTTTATATTATATCCTCTTTAAAAAATTTGAAAACTGATAAAAAAAAGATATCATACACTTTAACGGGGTAGTGTGGGGTTAAGTCTCATAATCGGTAGGTTCGACTCCTACAAAGTGTATATGTTTGGTCATGTGCTATATGATATCAATAAGGTTATAAAATGCTAGGTATTCTTACCGACCCCTAACCTTAAGAATGTTTATCCCCTATTAAAGGATATCCATATCATATAGTAGGTTCTGCTTTAATTTAGAAGACGTTATTAGTTTTCGAGGTTAACATGATTAAAGAGCTGAGTTCTTGAAGTAACTATAGAGTTGTACATCTATAGTTACGTAAACTAACAGTAGCTTTAATACTATTATTATTTAGATATTATGTTATGTGTGAAAGGTTATGGGCTTTTAACCCTACCTACTATTTAATGAGACTTTTAATCTCATTATCAATAGTTATTAAATACAGTTATTAATATATAAATAATTAATAGTATCAAACATTTTTTTTATAAAAAAAATGTTAATTTACTAAGCATTTGAAGATATCCTGACCTCTTTAAATATATCTTAAGTATATCCCTGATTTAACAGGCTATAAAGGGGATTTAATAGGAGTAGAACAGTAAGTTTCTTTATCAACATAAATATGTTTTAGGGCCAACTACATTACCTTAGCACTTACAAATGCCTTTCGAGGTTAACATGTGTCAATATTGTTGCTTGTAACTATATAACATTAAAGCAACTATAACACATCCAATATATCACATTATAATAAATTAAATTTTTTCATATAATAGTAAGGAATAACTACCATAAAGACCGTTATTTAATTCAAAAGGGACCAAATTAATGAAACTCTCCTTTGAACAAATACTAAACTTTGGGCATCGAACGCTTTTGCGTAAAGCAAATAGCCAGTGCCTTTTTCGTCAAGTCAATGATTAAGAATAAGGATATATTGTATTTTTTTGAGTTGTTACCGGACTTGAACCAGTAAATGTCTACACGACATAATGCCCTACAAACAACTAGTATCTTTTTACTATACTTTTTCAAATTTTTTAAAGAGAAAAAAAACACACATTTTTTTACACATTTTTTTACACATTTTTTTACACATTTTTTTACACATTTTTAACACACTCACTTCTGCTTCACCACCTTCTGGGCATGCATGATGGCCTTCTCCTTCTTCTGCATCTCCTGAAGTCGACACTGGTATGCCTTGAGCGTCTTCGAAAGCCTCTGAACCTCCTTGTTCATCATCTCCTTCTTCGAGTGGTTCGAACGAAAGGCCCCTGCAAGCTTCTGGTGGTTCAGGACAAACTTCATGTACTCTTCCTTAACAGAAGCATAGTCCTTCTCAGCGTTCTTGATGGGCTTCAAGTCCTTAGGCTCATGGAACTTGCGCACAAACGCCAACTTCTTCGTCTTCTCAAACTGATGCTCTGTCAGCTCAAGGACGTTCACGACGAACGAGAACCCAACGTTCGAGCAAGGGTTATCAAGCAACCACTCCTCGGTCGGAACACAAAACCACTTGTGGTTCGGGAAGGTCGATATGATGAAGTTGTCACCAGGCTTGATCGGCGCCTTCTTGCTCATCTTCCTCGATCCCTGTGCGCCTGTGACCCAGTAGACATCCATCGGAATAGACTTCGTCTGGTTCTTCACGATGAGAGTGCAACGGTTCTGCTGGATTTCGTCGCGAGTCCAACTCATGGTCGAGTTATTGCGGACCTTCTGTTGTGTAAGGGCCTTGACCTTCTTCGGGTAGTAGACCTTGACCTTCTCGCGGACAAAGAAGTATCGCCAGATGGCATTCTCGTCGAAGAACGCCTTACACCCCTTGTCCACCTGAGACAGACTGCAGATGTCGGCGACAGACAATGGCGTTCCATGCTCGATCGGCCTAGCCTTGCCAGGAACCTGTGTCTCACCCCTCAGGATGAGTGGAACAAAGACCTCCATGGGGAGATCAAAGAATGACACCTCAGTTCCACAGGAACCATGGTCCACAACCTGCCCACAACCACAAGCACAGAATTCGGTCTTAACTGGCTTGACGTTCTTGAGAACAGGGCGAGGAGTAGAGCACTTGAAGCACTCCATTCGATGCATGAAGCTCTCAGCACGGCACACGGCACAGTTCCACATCTTCGGTCCAGGTTCGTGAAACCCCCATCCCTTCTGACCCTTCCCAGAGTAAGGGATGTAGTTCAGCCCACGAATGTGGCTGTCCAGCTGGTTCCTTGTGAGGAATCCAGAGTCAGGGTGGCCTACACCATCCCCTGGCGGCCCCTGCCACCCAACGCGGCTGTCGGCAACACCAGGATGGCCGCAGCGGGAGTCGCCACACACGCAACCACCACCACGACCACCACCACGACCACCACCACCACGACCACCTGGGAGCGGTTGATCCCAGAAACCACCACCACCACCACGACCACGGCCAAAACCACCACCGTCCATGACAGACGACTGAGAGCTGAGAGCTGAGAGCTGAGAGCTGAGAGCTGAGAGACTGGTTGGCAAAGAGCTATGTAACTCCTTTTGATACTAAAGAAAAGACTAAGAGTTTTCAAATTTTTTAAAGAGAAGATAAAAGAGGTGATGGAACAGAGGACATTGTTTAACATCCACTACCATCATTATTATTATGATATATTAAATAACTAATATATATATTTCCAAGTGTAACAGCTGTAATTAGTCCAACTACCATACAACATTTTTTCATATTACACCTTCTTTTAATTTGTATATTAGGGTTGTGATTAATTGATATACTTTCCCTTACATCACTTTCTTGTCTTGTTAACCCTTCTTCCATATCATTTTCAGCTTTAGGCATTTTTATAAGTATATAAGAATTATTTTTAAATATTATTTAAACATATATTTTGTAATGATTATTATAAATGAAACCATCAAGTTTTTGCACGATATGTACGTCACCATGTGCCTTTGAATTAAAAGGTTTATTATTATCATTATCCGTATATCATACAGATGAAACTATATATATTATGTCTGATACTAAAACAAAACAAACTATTGAAGAAATGACACCCAACCCCAGATTAAACATTAAATGGTTCGTAGAATTGGATGAATATGATGGATTAAACCGAATGATGATGGAACAAAAAGGTTTATTCACTAAATTCCTGATGTCAAAACCTAATATTATTAAAAAAACACTTGAATATGAAAAAGACACATTATTTTTAGATAGTGATATTATAATTTTAGATGAATTAAATGATATAGATGATACTAAAGAATTAGGTGTTTCTCCACAATTTATTAAACAAGAAACTATTGATGAAACTGGTTATTATAATGCGGGGTGTTTATGGACCAAATCTAAAGAATTACCAGATGATTGGATAAAATACTCAGAAACTTCAAGATATTTTGAGCAAGCATCAATTGAAGATTTAGTAAAAAAATATTCATATTTTGAATTTGGAGAAAATTATAACCTTCAATGTTGGAGATATATCTTATCACCAGAAGGCCCTCAAAAAATAGCATCACATATATCATCAGATAAAGGGGTAGTAATGTATAAAGATAAACCTCTTAAGTTTATTCATACACATTTCTTAGATCCTAGATTTAATAATTTTAATAATTTATTATTATATCATATTAATAATGCAAAACTCTATAAAGTATTATTGATAATATATAGAATTATTAATGATAAATGGATAATAAAGATACCGAAACAACCAATAGAAGGTATAGGTAATCATATGAATGATAGTTTTAGAGAATTACCTGGA
>Ga0233412_10000630_pt1 | contig 19994 bp, 21 predicted proteins | sample Na_anoxic_4_MG_FD_180667 | JGI IMG/M metagenome (GOLD analysis project Ga0233412, IMG submission 180667) | Seawater microbial communities from Saanich Inlet, British Columbia, Canada - Na_anoxic_4_MG | ecosystem: Environmental > Aquatic > Marine > Inlet | place: Canada: British Columbia...
AGGACAAACAGTAGGACAAACAGTAGGACAAACAGTAGGACAAACAGTAGGACAAACAGTAGGACAAACAGTAGGACAAACAGTAGGACAAACAGTAGGACAAACAGTAGGACAACCAGGACAACCAGATCATCTTCAACAAGGAAAACCAAATATAGAAAAATCAGTTTCAGTGCATAATAATACTAAAGCTAAAGCTAAAGCTAATTCTGCTAAAGCTAATTTTGCTGCTAAAATTGTAGCAGAATTAGCTGGAAATAAATTATAATTAAATTTTTTTCATTTATATTAAATGTAAAAAATTATGGAAAGAATTTAAAATGGTGCACCATCTTTATCCCCTGAATATCCAAGTGGACAGTTTAATCCTTGAGCATTTAACTCTTCATCCCAAACACCAACACCCTTGCAAGGACTATCTAAAGAACCTCTGCCTAAATCACCATCTGCGCAATCATTAACGCAATCAGAATAGTTATTATAATTTGAACCTTCGGGTTCATCATCTTTTTTTCCAAGCATACCTTCAACACTTCCTAATTTAGCTTCTAATGCGAGTTTGGCATCACCGTTGTCACCGAGACCAGCTTCTGCACCAGCTTCGAGACCGGTTGGGGAAACACCAGCATGTGCGCCTAATTGATATCTGTATCCCATTTGGAGAGATAGGACAAATGCTAAAGCTAAGAGGAGAGCGAGTGGAATATCTTTAAGACCAATGTAGAGAATTAAGAGAATGAATGCAACTTTAACTAAAGGATTGTGGAAAATATGTGCAACTTCGGCTGTTAACATGGGAATTCCACCTGCAATATAGAGAACTACTAAAACAATTAATAAAACTCTGAGCCATGCAACTTCTAAAAATCCTAAAGATTTATCTACAACTTTTTGTACATCTTTAAGTGCTTTTCCTGTCATTTTATATTTATATTAATATAAAAGATTTTATTTTTACTTGAATACGTAAATTTTTTGATTTATTTAATAATATAAATATGTAAAATTGGGTAAAAAAATGATAAAAATTTATTTAAAGATTTTAATCATATATTATTAATAATTATGGATAAAAATATTAAATCCTATATTGGAAAAAGAGGTTATATCCTTAATAAAACATATTTTACAAACGAACTTATAAATGAAATCAAAAAAGAACTAACAGTTAAACCATTTGTTAATGAAGATTATGGAGCACAGGGTGAAGAATTTAAAGTTTTCACAGAAAATTCTAATAAACTTTATATTCCTAAATTTTATGGCATACAAAAACTTGGACCTCCGCAAATTAATCGTGTTCCACACGGACAAGATATTAATCTAAAATTTAATGGTAAATTGAGAGATAAACAAATTGAATCTGTCAATACTTGTCTTAAATCTTGCAAAGAGACTGGAGGAGGTATCTTAGCACTTCCATGTGCTGATGGGAAGTGCATGGGTATTAATACACCTATTATGATGTATGATGGTTCAATTAAAATGGTTCAATATGTTGAAGTTGGTGATCTATTAATGGGTGATGATTCAACTCCAAGAACAGTCTTAAGCTTGGCAAGAGGAAGAGAGATGATGTATAAAGTAGTGCCAACAAAAGGTGATCCATATATTGTAAATGAATCACATATTTTGTCATTAAAATCTTCTACTAATTATAGTAAAAAGTATTATAAAGGTGCAAAGGTTGACATGTCAGTCAAAGAGTATTTAAATTTACCTAAATGTTATCATGGTAAAAGTGGTCCATTGCTTGGATATAGAGTTCCTTTATCTTTTCCAGATAAAGAAGTAGATTTGGATCCCTATATGTTAGGATATTGGTTAGGAGATGGTAATTCAAGAAAGCCAAAAATATCAACACAAGATAGTACAGTATTACTCTATTTTAGAGAAAAAATGAGGGAAATGAATCTATATTTTGTTCATTCAAGAGATACATATAATTATTATATTAGTTCTGGAATTAGGAAAACAGATTCTAATCAATTTTTAACAGTATTGAAAAAATATGATTTGATTAACAATAAACACATTCCTAATATATACAAATGTAATTCAAGACATAAACGATTAGAACTATTGGCAGGTATTATTGATTCTGATGGAAGTTATGATACTAAAGGATTTTATATTGTACAGAAGAATGAAAGTTTATTGGATGATATTATATTTTTAGCAAGATCATTAGGTTTTGCTGCTTATAAAAAAGAATGTCAAAAAATATGTACTAATTCTAAAAATGGTCCTAAAACTGGAACTTATTATAGAACAATTATTCATGGGAAAGGATTAGAAGAGATACCTGTTAAATGTCCAAGAAAAAAAGCTAACCCAAGAAAACAAATTAAAGATGTACTTGTATCAAGAATTAAATTGGAAAAATTACAAGTTGATAACTATTATGGATTTACAATAGATGGTAATCATCGATATTTATTAGGTGATTTTACTGTAACTCATAATACTGTTCAAGCACTATATATCCTTACGGAATTAGGTAAGAAAACGTTAATTATTGTTCACAAAGAGTTTCTTCTTAATCAATGGAAAGAAAGGATAAAGGAATTTTTGCCAGATGCGCGTATTGGTACTATTCAACAAGATAAAGTTGATATTGAAGATAAAGATATTGTAATTGCTATGTTACAAAGTATATCAATGAAAGAGTATGCTCTTAACACTTTTGACAGCATGTCAACTGTTATCATTGATGAAATTCATAGAATTGGATCCAAAGTATTTTCCAGAGCTTTAAGAAAAGTTAATAGTCAGTATATGATTGGATTATCGGCAACACCGAATCGGAAAGATGGTTTAACCAAAGTTTTCAAATGGTATGTAGGTGATGTTGTTTACAGTAGAAAACATACTGATACTAATATTGTAAAGGTTGAAAGATTAATTATTAAGAGTGATAATGAGAATTATAGTAAAGAATATTTAAATTTCCGTGGTAATCCGATGATGCCTAAAATGATTAATAATATTGTAGAGAATCTTCATCGGACTCAATTAATTGTTCATTGGATTAAGAAACTTTTAGAAGAAGATAGGAAAATAATTGTTTTGAGTGATAGAAGAGCACATTTAGAAGATTTTTATAAATTATTGTTAGAAGCTGGTGTGAATTCGGTAGGATATTATGTAGGTGGTATGAAACAAGTTGATCTTGATATTTCAGCTACTAAGTCGGTAATTTTAGGAACCTTTCATATTTCTGCTGAGGGATTAGATATTCCGGGATTAGATACAGAGATTTTAGCAACACCAAAAAGTGATATAGTACAATCAGTTGGTAGAATATTGCGGAAGAAGCACGAAGATAAACCTGCAAAAATTATAGACGTAGTTGATAAATTTTCACTATTTGAAAATCAGGCTATGAAGAGGTATAAATTATATAATACCAGAAAATATATTATAGATGATATTACAGTATGGGATAAGTTAGATACCAATGGAGAACCTCAAATTGTAAAAACAACAAGGAGAAATACAGATAAAAAAGCATCTGCTAAAAAATCTACTGATGCATTCCTAAATCAATTTAAGAGTCAATCCATGTTTAGTAATGATAATCATTCCATTTTTGAAACAAAAGAGTATTCATCTAATAATGAACTAATTACAACAAATACAGATAAATCAACTAATAAACCTAATTCTAAACCTAAAGTTAATTCTAAAACTAAAGCTAATCCTAAAGCTAAACCTAAAGCTAAACCTAAAAAAGGGAGTACTAAAGTTAATCCTAAAGCTAAACCTAAAAAAGGGAGTACTAAAGCTAAAAATAATGCTAAAAAAGGTAAAAATAAAGCTAAATCAAATACTTTACCTAAAATAAATAATGAACAATTTGATATGTATAAATCGATGTTTAGTTAAATATTTTGGAAGAAAGTTAAATTAAAAAAATTGAATAATATTTTACATTCTTTGTTAAAATTTATTTATCAAAAAATGAGTAAATCTGTATCTAAATCATCCGGTATCAGTAAACGATCATCTACCAGTCGGAAGAATAACCACGTTGTATCCCGTATTTTTCATGAAGATCATCTCTCTGGACATAAAACACCACGTTTGACAACTGTTGTATATGTTCATAATTTGAAAACAGGTGAGACCAGTTATGGTGCATCACTATTTCGTGAAGATGTACCAAATGAAGTAGTAGATGTATTTGGTACAAAACAAGCATTGCGTACTGCACTTCGTTTTACAGCGCAAAAACGATTGGAGAACAAACCAGTCATGATTATTATTAAGAAATCTAAATCTATTAGAGATCTACATCGTCAATTGCGTCGTGCTATTGGCAAGCATGGAGTATCTTCTTGAATTTCATAGATTTTATAGATTTCATATAGATATAGATCATAAAATTATAAACATTTTCCTTGACCTTCTACTACTAAATTACTACCCCATTCTGGTATCTTATATCCAAATTGTTGTAAATTATTATTATAATTTAGTGCTACATTACCCACAACTTCTAAAGTATTAGAACTACAATTGCAATTATTGGATCCAAAATCAGGACTAAATAAATTGCCTCCCATTTGTTTATTAGATGATATCTTTTTGATACCACCGCATTCACAATCACCTCCTTTTTGTAAATATTTTTTATATTTAATATCTGTTTTTGTTAAAGCAATTAAACCTAATGATGTTAAAAATTGATTTACACCCAATGGCATTACTAACTGACGCAAAATATTCATTAATTGACAACCACCACTTTGTTTCTGTGTTTGTTTTTGATTCCCACTTGTAAATAATTTATCTAATAAAATTAATAAAGTAGTTGCTTTAAATGCGTTAATTCCACTTGGTATAACAACTTTACCTAACTCAACTAATAAAGATCCACCACTTTGTTTATATTTAGATTTTAATAATTCTGTTATTTTTTTAGAAAACATATCACTATTTTTATTACCACCAATTAATTTTTTATTTCTAACAAAATAATCCATTAATAATAAAGCACCTATCACTACTAACATATTTTTACCTAAAGGTGCTAATGTTTTTTCTGCCATTGATAAATAACTTATTGACCCACCTGTTTGTTTATTAAACTTCTTAAAATGATTCAATACTAATAAAACAATCGTTGCCATTAATCTATCTTTTCCTAATGGTGCTAATACATTTACAAAATATTTTAAAGAATATCCTAAAATATTACCACCATATTGTGGTAAATAATTATGTGTTGGAACATGATCACCTTGTATAACTGGACGAGTATCTTGGCTATAATAATATCTTGAAAAATGTGTGCGACCAATTTTAGGTGGCGCATAATAATAACCTGTACTTTCTGCTCTTTGATCAACTTTAACCATTATATAATAATACAATATTTAATTTTAGATTAAATATTTTTTATAACGCATCCAATTTTATCATTTGTTATTTTTTTAGGTATCCATTTATTAAAGTTATCTAAATATTCACATGTCATTACTACATCAACATCTTCACCCATTTTTTCAAATGTTTCAGATAATAACTTACTTGTTTCAATGTTTGAAACACCAGCATAATCAAGATATTTAATTTCTCCATTATTATCATAATATAATTTATAAATATCTGGTAAGTCTGTTTTTTCAATTTTAAAATTATATAATTGTTTTTTATTAGGTTCATTTGCATTAAGAGGTGTAATGTTAGAAGTGTTAAGAGTACTACTAATAATATTATAATTTTGATTATTATTAACAATTTTATTTTTTATATTTGCGGATCTTGTATTGTTATTATTTTTATTATTATTGTTATTATTGTTATTATTATTGTTATTATTATTTTTATTATTATCATTGGATCTAAATTCTGGAAAAATATACATAAATCCTTTTTTATATTCTGAAATATTCTGAAAATATAAACCACTACATTTATATGGAATACTATCTATATATCTTTCTTTTATATCCGATAAGTATTTCAATTTAAAATATTTTTTAATATCTATTTTACAATAATTCATAATTTCATCCTTTACATATTTATTATTATAAATATTATCTAATAACTCTAAACGTTCATCTAATGTTTTAGTTTTTAATACAAATTCATTATTATATGAAATTATATCTGATATTACATATACCCAATTATCTTCATTATTTTTAATAAGTTCTCCATCAAATAATGTACTATTAAAAATTTCTTCATCAAACCTAAAACGAATATATATCATGTCTCCTCTTTTTTTATTAATAAAAATACTATAATTTTTATTTTTATATTTTGTTACAAATAATAAATATTTATGACCAAAAGTATTAATACAAACTTTATAATCATCATTATTTAATATATGCAAGTTTTTTTCATTTAGAAAATTGTAATATCGAGTAGTTATTTCCATATTACAAATATCTTTAATTTTCTGTTTAATATCGTTTTTAATATCGTTTGAAACTATTTGTAGAACTTGTTTTTTACCAAATGTAATAGATTTCATTAAAATTAATATTTATAATTTAATATTATTTTTTCAGTTTTTATTGTATTTTTATATAATTTAATATTTAAGTATTTTTTTATCATCAAGGATATAAAGAAATAATATTTTATTATATATTATATAATGGTTCAAATATACAGTCCTGATTTTATTTTATCATTTCAAACTATTATCAAAACTAAAGTTCATAAAATTGAAGATTTTGTAAATACATATAATAAATTAATTGATCAAGATCATATAAAACCATTATTTAGTCAAACAAATAAATACGATCTTTTTCCAAAGAAAAAAAGTTTTAAAAAATTTAGAATTAAAAATAAAAATGTGTGGTCACCGACAATACCAAAAACAAATAATGAAAAAATTAAAAAAACTATTAAAATTATATTAAATAAAATTACAGAAAAGAATTATAATACTTTAATTGAAACATTAATATGTGAAATTAATAAATTTACATCATACGATATTTTAGAAATCTTATCAAAAGAAATACCAAATAAAATTATATATGATTGTAATTTTCAAAATATTTATGTAAAATTATGTAGTAGAATTTGGTCAATGAAAAAATGGCATGAAAATTTAATTACAATTGTTGTTGATGATAATGATAAATTTTATTGGCATAAAAATACATCTTTAGAAGATAATAAATTAAATGGACCTTATAATACAGAAGAAGAAATTAGAGAATATACAAATAAATGTATAAATTTTAAATATGTATTATTAGATACTTTATATAAAAAATTTAAAAATAAAGATAAATATATAAATAAAAGTAATGTTGAAGATATTGAGGATGATATTAGATATAAATATAGAAGAAATATATTTAGTATTTTAGAATTTATAGGAATTTTATATAAAAAAAATATGTTATCTGAAAAAATAATTCATGTTATAATGATTGAACTTTTAAATATTAATGGAGAATCCAAACATATATTAGAAGAATATATTGAAAGTTTTTGTATATTATGGAAAATAGTAAATGAAAAAATAATATGTCCAATTCAACCAAAACTTATTAATGATTATTTTAATTATATACTTACAAATATTATGCCAATGAAATGGTCAACAAGAATAACATTTATGCTTGAAGATTTTATCGAAAAATATGAAAATAAATCATCAAATGTAATTAATAAACAAAAAAGAAAAGATAATTTTAGTAGAAATGTGGAATATAATAAAAAAAATATAAAAGACAGTGATAATGAGAATAATGATGATGATGATGAAAATAATTTTGATAAAATAGAAGAAATTATTTATGATTTTAAAAATGATAGTGATTATGTTTCTACAGTTCAAAAATTACAGAAATATAGTAGTAAAAATTTAGACAATATGTTAGATTTACTATTATATTGTTCTGTAGAAAATATTAAAAATAGTAAAAAATATATTGAATTATTTAGTAAATGTAAATTTATTAAAGATCAAGATATTTTAAATGTAGTTAATAGATTTATAAAAAATATTGATGAAATTGTGTTAGATATACCTAATGCTAAAATAAATTTATTAAAATTTATAAAATTATTAAGTGAAGAATTTAATATCAAAAGTTTAACGTCTTCCAATATTATACTATCTTTAACTTAAACGTAGTGTGGATGACCCATCTGTCTTAAAAAATAACAATTATTTACAACATTCTGTTCAGAAAATGACCAATCAAAATAATCACCAAAATTTTTATTTAATATAAAATTATTATTGAAATCCTTGTAAATAATTTGTAAATTAAATAAAGAACATCCTATATCAAACAAATGTTGTAAATAAATATTAATATTATCAGGATAATTCATTAAAGCCTCCTGATAATAATTATACATAGATAATTCACGCGCACAGCAAATTTGTTGACTATCATAAAAATTATGCAAACTTTCTTGCATATATTGCATAGGTTTATTATAGGTATCTTGTTTCTGATAACTGGTATCTTGTTGCTGATCATCATCTGATATCATATCAACATCTGTTTGATTATTTTGATTATTTTGATTATACTGATTCTTAGATTTACTACGTGTAATCATATGATGGGTTGACATATTTAAGGTATAATAAAAATATAATTATCATATAAAACTTTTTTCACTTTTTTAATTATAATAACAACAAGATATTTTGTCATACATTAAATAAGAATTTTTCATATTTACACTCTCATTTTTACTATAATTTAATCGCTGTTCAGGCGGTATTTTCAATAATATTCTACCAATATATTCAAACAATTCATCTACATTATTCCCATTTAATGCAGATGTTTTAAATAATTGTACATTATACTCCGCCATTAACTTTTTAAGATCATTATTAATTAAAAAACTATATTTTAATAAATCAGTCTTATTAGCAACTAAAACAAATTTAGGATTAGGATTTGCTGTTTTTTCTATATATTCTGTTATCCAATATCTAATATTTTCTATATTATAATTAGTTATATCAAAAACTACTAAACAATACTCAGCATCACGATAATACATTGAAACCATAGATCTAAATTTCTCCTGTCCCGCTGTATCCCATATGTTTAATCTAACTTTATTCTCATCAATATTCAAATTATAGGATGTGAAACTTGCTCCTACTGTAGAACTTGTATGAGAAACAAATCTTTTATGTGCAAAACGAGTTATAAGAGAAGTTTTACCAACAGAAGTATTACCAATTACTACAATTTTAAATGTTAACATTATAAATTATATTTATATATTTATATATGTTTTATATATTTTTATAATCTTAGTAAAATACATTTCGGACATTCTTTTTATAATTGCTTGTAGTTTTCTTCCTCACACTATTTACTCTTCGCTCTTCCCGTGATGTGTATCACAACGTATGACATCACCATCATCGTTCTTGCCGCGAATTAGTCCAGGTTTACCACAAAAGCACTTCTTTACAAATTTACAAATGAGGTCATCCGATTTTTCAATTTCTGGAAGCTGATAATTCTTTTTTGCGGAATTTATTTTTGATTCAGCTAAAGACGAGTAATAAAATCCATCGGTTAATAGATTATTTTTTTTCTCGCTTGTTTCCTGAATAATTTTTTCAAATTCCGCACAATTAGAAGTTTCAAGATCCAATATCTGCTCCTCAAGCGAAGATATCACTTGACGTGCTAAACAAGTCTCGGACGAACAGGATTCGTACACTTCTTCTTTTAATTGTTGTAGTTTTTTTTTCAATTCAAGAAACATTTGTTTGTTTTCGTCGCTCGATTCCTTGATTTTAAGATCAAGAATTTCATTACTTTCGACAAATATTGTTCTGTTTATCAAAAAAATACCTACTTTGCATTCCCAAAAATATTGAAAGAAAGGTTCATTAGGAAAACCTTCAAAATCCTCACAATCAGGATTCGTTGCGCTATACATAGAATCCTGTGCCACCTCACAAGCCTGTTTCTTTGGACCGTCTGGCGCTGTTCCACCGTGCCGACACATGGGTCTTCCATCACGCCTACCAAATGGTGCGTCTTTATCTTTTATGCGTCCAATGTTAATAAACTCTTTTTTCGAGTTTGTCATGATATTCAATTTGCATTCAAACATCTTTTTAAGATTTACTAAAAATTTGCAAGCTTCTTTAATATTAGTTTTAATTAATTCATACTCTTCTATAAAATTTACAGCAGTAGGTTGATTTTCAGTAGTTGAAGTCATCTTATTTAAATATTTTCATTAATAAAAAATTTTTTTCAATTTTTTTTTGAACCAACTTTGCCCAAAATTAACAACATCAGAAAATAAAGTTAAAATAAATTTTAATGTCCACGATGGCATTAAAATTACCAGTATAAAAAAATTTGGTATAAAAACTAATTAAATAGCATTTATTTTATCCTTATTTATTCTTCTAACTAATGTGCTTATAATACTATTTTCCGTAGAGTCGTCACAATTTGTCTTAGTGTTAAGTTTTTCATCATTTTTAATCTTCTCCTTATTTTTTATTTTTTTGTTATTTAATAATTTAACAACCTTTGTATGACCACATTTATTAGCTATTTCTATCGAATTGTGTTTGTTAAATATTGAACCTGCCTTATAATCCATATTTGCACCCCTTTTTAATAATTTACGAACTATATTTCTATTACCATTTTTAGATGAATAAAGCAAAGGTGTATATCCATCATTATCATATTGATTTACCTCAATATCATCCTCATTTAATAATATATTGGCAATTTTTTTGTGATTGTATTTTGATGCATATAATAAAGCAGAAGAATTATCATGATTCATATCATTCACATTTGCACCAGCTTTTAATAAAAGCTTAAGACACTCTACATGATTATATAATGCTGCATAAATTAAAGGAGTACTATTATTCATAGTAAGATGGTTAACATTTGCACCTATGCTAATCAAATATTCTACTATTTTTTCATTTCCATTTTTACATGCTAAAGATAATGCTGTGTGATTATTTTCACCAATCATATCAATATCTACACCTTCTTTGTGCAATAATTTAATTAAATTTAAATTACCTGTATAAGCCGATAATGTAAGGGCATTAATATTATTTTTACCCTTATCATTAATACGAATTTTATGTTTGATTAAAATTATCGCTAATTCTTCATTACCTGTTACAATAGATTTCATTAATAAAGATGGATAAATATCATTACTATTAAAACTGATAGTATCTAACAAATATAACTGATTTTTAGTATACTGATTATAATCTGATTTATCATCTAAAAAATTCATTTTATTATATATAATATATAATATATAATTTTTCTTTATATATTTATAAAATTAAAATACTTAATGAAGCACCATCATTTTTAACAGCCAATTTTGGTTTTTTATTTAATTTTTCATCTACTGTTATACAACATTCATAAGTTACTATTATATCATATGATGAATATTCCTCAACCTCCTGCAAATGATTTATTGTTACATGTGTATAACCATCTTTTGTTAAAAATGTTTCGTTTTCAACCAATAAGGTACCATTAGCTATTAATTTAATTAAAACAGTTCCCTGATTAAGATATGGAATTATTGGTATAAAAGATGACGAAATTTTTATATCAAGAATGTTATGATTATCTGTCTTAACTTCAGTCTTAAATAATTCTGTACTAAATGAAGGCTCAGTACCATAAATATATTTATCTGTTATATCATTATTTAAAAGTTTTAATTTTGTTGTATTATGATTATATAATTGTATCATTTTTGGTTTACTATCAATTAAAATATTATTAATTTCCTCTAATTCTTTTATTCTATGAAATAATCTACATTTTTTAAGTATATTATAAATACCCATTATCTATAATATACCCGACATTTAAAATTTATTCATTATACCTATTTTCTCTATTTGGATTTCCTAATCCAAATCTAATATCATCATGTTGTAAATTACAATCTATATTATTATTACATTCATTTGTCACTATTTTACTTTTATCATAAAATGTCGCATAGCCATCATTTAATGTATCAAAACCAACAACATTGCCTACTACATTACCACCATTCATTGGTAATTCATTTTTATAATTCCAATTATCAGGTTTAAATGACTCGGTATTATCTTGATAATCATTAGTATGAAGATTTCTTTTAGGGTACGGTTCTTGATTTTCAATATTATTTAAAAAATTTGGATCATATTTTTCATTATTATTTAATGATGTTAACTGATCATTTGTTAAATTAGCATAACTACCAGGAATATCATTTTTATCATAAAATTTATGAACATTCAATACATTTGACATAAAATTTGCACTATTTTCATCTTCTACATAATAATTACCAGCTTTTACATTTTCTGTGCAATTATTAACATAATCAACTAATTCATCATAACATTGATTATCTTTTGTACACATTGTAAATTTTTCTTCATTATCAGATGATATATTATCTAACTTTTTTTGTTCTTCTTCTTCAATATCTAATAAAAAATTCATTGTTTTTTCATGATCATTTGATAAATTGCTTATATTTTTTGTAAGATGTTCTTTAATACTATTAGGAATAATATTTATAACTTTTTCAAAATTAAGATTTTTTAATAATAAATGTAATAATAATATAATTAATATTGTATTGATTAAAAATTTTAGATCCATATAATAATATTATAGATAATATTTTTAATTATTATCTATATCGAATATAAATACACTAATTAAACATTATAGTAAATAACTTATTTATATCAAATGTATTTTTTTTTACAATTATATTAATTTCATAATATATTACATTATCATTAATTTTATTAAATTCAATTAAATAATCATTTTGATTAAAATATATAGATTCAATATTTACAACTTTATCATAATCATATTTAATATTGAAATCTATTGTTTCTAATTTTTTATATATACAAATATTTAACTCAATCTCTCTACCATTGTCCAAAATATAATTATCTACTATATTTTTTATATTAGTATAATATAATTCATAACCATTTTCATTCATTATAAATACATTATTCATATCATAGTATTTATTGTATTTTTTATAATGTGGATTAGATATATTATTTTTAATATTTTTAAGTAAAGTTTCAAATAATCTAATATCAATTTTATTATTAAATATTTTATCAACTTTACCTAATTTAATCTTAATAAAATTATTGTTATTTTTTTGTTGTATAATTTTATCTATTTTGTTATAACACTTCATTAAATTATTTTATAATCTTTATATTAGATTTAAAATTAACAAAAAAAGTGAAAAAAATACTTAAAATTAAAACTTATATTTCTACTATATTAACACATGAATAATGAAGAAATTTTAACCAGAAAAAATTGCACTGATAAATTAAATACTTTGGTAAATAATTATAATATCGCTACCAAAATAGAAGAAGGAATTTATCAATATGTTGTTGACAATATATGTCATGAAAGAAATTTACCTATTAATTGGAATAATTCATACTTTAAAAGAGCTTATATGAATAAATGTATATCTATTTATGGCAATTTAAATGAAGATTCATATATTAAAAATATAAATCTATTGAATAAAATTAAAGATGAAGAAATAGATCCATACAATTTAGCTTTTATGAAACCACAAGAAATTTTTCCAGAAAATTGGGAAAAAATTATCTCTAAACAAAAAGCTACACAAGAATTTATTTATTCTGATAAATTACTCTCATTTACTGATGAATATAAATGCGGACGATGCAAAAAATCCCGTTGTAGTTATTATGAATTGCAGACGAGAAGCAGTGATGAACCAATGACAACTTTCATTACCTGTTTAGAGTGTGGACATAAATGGAAATGTTAGTTACTCTTACCATATTTTTTATTTTTTTTTGGCAGATTCTAACATAAATTTCTTAATTTCATAAAATTCAATTTTCAGCTTCTTCAATAGTATGATTATTGTTTATCTTACTATTACATGTATCTTTAATATATTCAGCAAAATTTAATCCATTATTATATCCAATTTTATTTGTATAGATATTAAAACACAATAATCTTTCTTTCTTAAAATTATGATAAATTGTAAAAAAATTCTTTTTATCATCAAAACTTATGCCTCTCATATACTTCCTTGGTACATTCACAGTTTTACTTTTTCAGTAATACTAATACAATGACATTCATTACATATAATATTTATCAAATGTTTTCGATCTATTTTTATATAAAATATTGACAAATATAGATATTATAAAAATGCTATTTTTTAACCAATGTTACAATTATTCCAATATCATTTTTTTCAACACCATCTATAAATGTGACAGATTTGAATCCAAGATTGATGAACTTATCTCTTATCTCTCTCTTATACTTATTTTTCTTATAGTTACTTAGTTCATTAAAACTATTACGATCTATATCATAATTCCAACGTAAATATAATACAATTATATTATTTGCTTCTAATACTCCACCTTTTTTCAAAATTCTGTGTAAATTTTTCCACAATTGTACATTCTCTTCTGAAAATGGATCGCCAATAGGACAAAATCTCATAATAATTTTATCAAAATAATCCTTATCAAAATACTCCATTGCCTCTTTTGACCAAGCATCTGATACAATATCAGGTTTTGTTAAATCAGCTCTATTCAATAATAGAGAATTTTTGTATTTAGGTTGATGTTCATGTCCATGACAGAGAATTAATATTTTTTCTTTATTTCCAATATTTTTCTCATATTTTTTTACAATTTGATTAACTTTATTCTTACTGTCGATAGATTTCATCATACTTTTTCTATATTTTATACTATCTATTTGATGTAATAAATAATTCAGATCATTTTTATCAAAATGGTGTAATTCATTAATGATCTCATTTGTCAACTCTTTTTTTGATTTTTGACTCATTTATAATAAAATAATATATAAAAATATTTAACTTATATTATAATATATGTTAAATAACACAATTCCAAATAATACTAATCAAATATACAATTCCTTAGGATACAATTCCTTAGGATACAATTCCACAGGATACAATTCCACAAGATATGTAGCCGAAGGATATATTATTGGACTCGTTATTTTTGCACTCTATTTAGAACTTAACCCTAAAATTGGTAATGTTTGGTACAGAATTAATGAAAATAAACTATATCAAATTAGACCACAAAATCTATTAGAATACTTTATTAAACCATTCAAAGATTTTACCTTCTGGAATCCAAGATATTGGGACATAAATCCATATATGTTCTCAACCATTATCAGTCTAACTTTTACTGGTATTAGAAACTTATTCGATCAAGCCTCTCACTGAGGATGACATTCCATTCCATTTTCTTCTCCTCCAGAGTGATTTTCATTTTCCATATGATAATCCAATACCAATGCTTGTTTACATTTACTGGTATCAGTATGTCTAATACTTTGTGAAAGAATTTTTCCCAAATCTTTAGTATACTTTTTATCAATATGTTTAGGATATTCTACCTCAAATTCTACAATTAAATCTCCTCTACCATGAGGGATACCTTCATCTATAATTTTTTTATAAGTTTTTGGTTTAATTATAGAATCCAGTTCAATATATATTCTCTTCTTATTCAAATGTTCAATACTTATCTTACACCCCATTAATGCCTCCAACAAATTGATCTTCTGTTTAATATAAAGTGTGTTTTTATCAACCCTTTTAAAGATTTTATGTTCCTTTTCTACAATCACAAATACTATATCACCATTCTCTCTATCCGGATATTCATTACCACCATTTTTATACAATATTTTCTGATCATTGAACATATTGCCATTAACTGTAACATCATATCTTTTCTCTGTTTTAATAACCTTTTTACCATGACATTTACCACATCTATATTTTGGATCAATTATTTCACCCTCACCACGACAAATATCGCAAACAGTTTGCATTTGTTGAATCATACCAGGACCCACCTGTTTATGAATCATTCTCATACCATTTCCATTACAAGTCCCACATTTTTGTGGTTTACGATTATCAGTTGAACCATTTCCATTACATTTATCACAAATTTTATCAACTATAAATTTCTTAATTATTTTATCACCATTATACAATTGATCTAATGTTACGTCAATTTTTACAACCGTATTTCCACATTTTTTAACTTTATGTTGATGTCTTCCATGACCTCCAAATGATCCTCTGCCTCCAAAAGAACTCATATTGAAAAACATTTCAAATGGATCAACACCTTGTTCAAAACCTTCCTGTTTTAATCCATCTTCCCCGTATTGGTCATACAGTTTTCTTTTATTTTCATCTTTAAGGATGTCATAAGCATTCGCAATTTCTTTAAATTTTTCTTCATTGCCGCCACGATCGGGATGATTTTTGACCGCTAATTTTTTGTATGCACTTTTAATTTCAGAATCAGTTGCTGTTTTAGATACTCCAAGGACTTCATATGGATCACGCATTATTTTAATATATAAATTATTACTTTAAATATGTTTTTATTTTTTGATTATCCAAAAAATAAAAAGTTTGTTTGATTAAAAAAAAAAAAATCTATTTAAAAGTTAAACACTAACTATTATTAAAATGGAAAATTTACCAAAAGTTAGTATTATCACACCAACTTATAACAAAAAATCATTTTTTTCACTTGCTGTTCACAACTTCTTATCTTTTGATTATCCAAAAGATAAACTTGAATGGATTATTTTAGATGATGGAGATGAAAGTATTAAAGATGTTCTACCAGATGATAAAAGAATTAAGTATTACTATTATGATCAGAAAGCTAAAGATGAATTGCACAAATTATTTATGGATAATTATAGAAAAAGAAAGCAAGAGTACAAAAATATGTCTAAAAAACAAAAGAAAGGAAATAAATATAAACTTAATCCATATCACAAAAAAAGTTTTAGAGGTAATCGTATTCCACTTGGTATGAAAAGAAATATTTGTATACAGTATGCAACTTCTGATTACATAATTCATATGGATGATGATGATTTCTATCCTCCTAAATCTATTGTAACAAGAGTAAAAACTTTAATGGAAAATAATATTAATTGTATTGGATGTTCATCAATAAGTTGTTTTCATATTAATAAAATGATATCTTTGATTTATACACCAGATAAAAGTTTTTCTCCTGCTAAGAAAATTTCAGTAGCAACATTAGCATATACTAAAAATTTCTGGGAACAAAATAGATTTGACAACCAAGATGTAATAAATGAGGGAGAATTTTTCCTTAAAAAGAGAAAATGTAATGAATTACATTGGAAAGATGTGATTGTTGCTTTTTATCATTCAAAAAATGATAGAAATATGAGATCATTTCAAGGTGAACCAAATGGTTGGCACTATTATCCATTATCTGATGAATTATTTACTTTAATAACTTCATTAGATCCAGATGGTAATAAAGAAGTATCTGAATTGGAGAAAAATATAGAAAAATAATTTAAAATAACATTTGACTTAAAACACTTTTATTATTTTTACTATTATTTTTGTTCATATTTTTATTCATATTTTTACTATTATTTCTACTATTATTTTTGTTCATATTTTTGTTCATATTTTTGTTCATATTTTTGTTTGAACTAAAATTTCTTTGTAAAAAGCTGGTTAATCTGCTATTTGCATTTTGTCTTGAAACTTTTTGAAATGTTTGAAGTTTATTTTTAATAGATACTTTATTACTCTTATCTTCTAATACATCTAATGGTTCATCTAACATATTTTTATCATCTCCGCTTAAAATTACATTTAAACTTTCTAAAAAGTATTTATCTTCATTTAATTTATCAACTAAATTATTAATATATGAAACTCTTTCTTCCCGAGGTACATTAAAAGAATTGTTAACTGAAATAATAAAGTCATACAGTTTTTTAACTACATTTCTACCACGTTGTAAATTCATATTTTTATCTTTTTTAATTTTATCAAGATTATTATATAATTTGTTTTTATTATCTTCTAATTCTGTTGTTTCTTTTATTCTATTAGCTAAATCTATTAATGGTTGTTCTGTAAGTTTTTCTTCATCAAAAATACTCATATTATTTCTGGTATTATTTCTGATATTATTTCTGGTATTATTTCTGGTATTATTTCTGGTATTATTTCTGATATTATTTCTGGTATTATTTCTGATATTATTTCTGGTATTATTTTTATTACTATTGTTGTTAAATTTTTTGTTAATATCTTCAATATCTATATCCATATTTTTAAATAATGAATTTATATCTTTCATACTATTAATCATATTTTTATTACTATTGTTATTCATTCTGTTCATATTCATACTTTTATTACTATTGTTATTCATTCTATTCATATCATTATTCATATTTCTATTCATGTTTTTATTACTATTATTATTCATTCTATTCATAATATTATTTAAATTTCTATTATTTTTATTATTTTCTTCATTGAGTATCATATTAACATTTGAATTTACTTTAAATTTTTCATATTTTGTCATAATTTTGTTTAATTTATTAGACATATCATTTGTACTAATATCTTTAGATTTTTTAAGTTCTAATAATTCTCCAATAAGTTTATGTAAATAATCTTTAGTTTTTTTGATATCTGCAGGCTTTTTTATATTTTTAGTATCAAAATTTCTAAGTTCATTTTTAAACGTGTTAACACTATTTTCTAATTTATTATTTGATGAATTATTTTTATTATAATTTCTAAAAATTTCATTCAATTTAACATTTGCATTATTTTTTAATACATTTAATTCAGCATTAGATATATTGCTCATATTATATTATATGTTTACATTTTTTTATAAAAATCTTAAAAAGTTTATATATGAATAATTATTTAAAATTTACATTTTTAACTATATTTTTTATTTCATCTTATTATTATTATTTATCATATTACAAACATAAATTCTGGTATAAACAACCAGTTTCTCGCACTTTTTTTAAAAATAAAGATGGTGTTATTATTAAATCTTCTAATTTAATAATAGATGATAAAATTGATGAAAAATATTCTTGGAATACTATCAATGATGTCCATGAATTTAAACATTTTTTAGAAACTAATTACAGTAAAGAAGAATACTATAATACAAATTATTTAAATTGGATATTAAATACACCTTATAAACATATCATAAAATTATCAAAAATGTCCTGTAGAAATGATCTAAATATAGGTCTTTATCATCAAAATAAATTAATTGGTACTATCATAGGAAGACCTATAATTTTAAAAATTAATAGAAATATTATTGAAGGCTTTTATGTAGATTTTCTATGCACTCATAAAAAATATCGTAATCAAGGTTTAACACCTAAACTTATATCTAAATTACTATCTATATGGAAAAAATATAAATTAGACATGCATATATTTAAGATTGATAATAATCCATTACCATTTGATAATATTGGGTGTTTCAATTATTACTACTGCGATTTATCAAACTGTGATTCTAATAAAGTTGTTAAAAATATTAGAATTAAGAAATTAGATGAGGAGTATTTAGAAGATGTTTATGAATATTTTCACAATTTTGTAAAAGATTATAAAATGTATCAAATTTTTACGTTAGAAGAGTTTAAATACTACTTCTTAATCAATAAAAATATAAAAACATATATCACATTAGATAACAATATTATTACTGGATTCTTCACATTTACTAAAATGAAATACAACCATCCATTCAAGAAAAATACTAAAGCTAAATGCATTGAATTAACATATTTTTTATCTAATAATCATCAATTAATACATAATTTTATCAATTTATTTAATAATTATGACTTCCTAATATTTTTAGATGCAATGCAAAATAAAAAACTTATTGATATACTTAAACCATATAAAGGTCATAAAACATATTATCAACTTTACAATTATTATACCACAGTTTGTAAAAATGATATTGGATTAATGATTGTATAAGCTTTTTTACAAAAAATCTTCTTTTTAACTCGCAAATAAATTTG
>Ga0233412_10000632_pt1 | contig 19974 bp, 19 predicted proteins | sample Na_anoxic_4_MG_FD_180667 | JGI IMG/M metagenome (GOLD analysis project Ga0233412, IMG submission 180667) | Seawater microbial communities from Saanich Inlet, British Columbia, Canada - Na_anoxic_4_MG | ecosystem: Environmental > Aquatic > Marine > Inlet | place: Canada: British Columbia...
AAAAATAATAACTTGGTAAAACCTTAATATCGCTATAAGTTTTTTCATTATATATTTTAGTTAATAATCCAGGACCGACAGTTTCCCACGCTCTTTTTTTAATTCTTTGTCGATTTATATCATTATTTTTAATCCAATTTATAGCATTTTTGACTAATGGATGTTTTGGTGGGAATGCCATAGTTCCTGTAGCAATAAGTCCGGGTCTTTCTTGTTCATGTTCAAATCCAACAAATGCAGGATATTGTATCAAATTATCATCTATTGGTGATATACATATTGAATCAGCATCTTGGAAAAATCCTCCATATTTATATAAAATTTCCCATCTCATAATATCTGCTTTTCCATTAATTTCTTCCATATCATCTATTTTATTTTGACAATCAAAAATCATATTTCTTTTATTAATTTCTTCTTCATTCCATCGAATATATTCAAAAGTAGGATTGTTATCACGCCATGTATCCATATGTTTTGTTGGACCTATCTTATCTCCAATCCATATTTGATGTATTATTTTAGGAAATTTATTCATTTACTAATTAGTTATTCAATTGTTTTTAATTGGTAAAAGTTTAAAAATATTTATGATAATATTTAGTAAACCAATTTAAATATTATGAGTGATAATATAGGAATAGAGTATATTAATAATATGACAGATAGAATATCAAATAAAAAACTTTTAATAATTGGTGGTTCAGGTTCATTGGGGAATCAATTGATTAAAAGATATATAGAAGAAAATGAAATTTATGTGTATTCAAGGGATGAATGTAAACATTGGCAAATGCAGCTTACTTATAATAATCATCATAATTTAAAGTTTATAATTGGTAATATTATTGATAAAAATAAATTACAACAAACCCTTATCCGTCACAATTTTAATATTATTATTAACGCTGCTGCTATGAAACATATTGACAAATGTGAATACGAAAGTAATGAATGTATTAATACAAATTTAATAGGAACACAGAGTTTGGTTGATTTAATTGAAAATTATAAAAAGGATTTAACAAGATTAGAAAAGGTATGTTTTATTAGTACAGATAAAGCTTGTAGTCCTGTAAATATATATGGTATGTCAAAAGCAATATCAGAGAGTTTATTTGTAGAAAAAGCAAGATATATTCCCGAAATAAAATTTGTAGTTGTAAGATATGGTAATGTATTAAATTCAAGAGGTAGTATTATTCCTATTTTACATGAGATTGGTAAAAGTAAAGAAATAAATGAATTTAAATTGACAGATGAAAGAATGACCAGATTTGTAATGACATTAAATCAAAGTGTGGATTTGATAGAACATGCTTTATTACATGCAGAAAGTGGTGATATAGTTATTCCAAAGTTAATTTCTTGTAAAATCAAGGATATGATTGAAATATTTTCTGAAATATATTATAAACCAATTAAAAAAATCGATTTAAGACCAGGAGAAAAGTTATTAGAAAGCTTAATCAATGAAACACAATCTTTACGATTAATGAAATTTATTAACCATGATTATAAATATATTAAACCACCATATAAGAATATTGCATCAAATTGTAATATTCAAGATTATAATAGTCGTATAAATCCATTAAGTAAAACTCAACTAAAAGAATATTTATCAAATGAAAAATTAATAGATTTACCTGTAAAGCCAGAATTTAATTTATTATTTAAAAACGAAGAGATAATACTAAGAGAACCTTATTGGGTATATGTAAAAGAGAATGTATTAAATGATATATTTGCAATAAAATTACGAGATGAAATATTAAATATTCCTGATAGTGACTGGGATAGATATGAGAATCCTTTTGAGAAAAAATATACATTTAGAGATAAAAATAATTTTCCACAATTAACATCTTCATTATTTAAATATTTGACTAGTGATGAAATGCTAAAAAAAATGAGTGAATTGGGATATGGTAAAGTAAAAAATGATCCGACAAGGAATTGGTTTGGTATCCATAAATATGATGATGGTGATAAATTAGACATTCATGTAGACGCGGGATTACATCCTGTAACTAAAGATAAGAAATTATTTACCTTAGGTATATATTTAAGTAAAGATTGGAAAGAAGAAAATGGTGGTCATCTGGAAATATGGAATGGTGAAAATGCGTCCAATGATAATGCAGAACTTAAATATAAAATAGGTTCTGTATTACCATCTTTTAATAAATTAATTATATTTCATAATAATGATTATTCTTGGCATGGTAATCCTGACCCAATATCATGTAAAGATGGAGAAAAGAGAATATTCTTGACATTATCATATTTATGTTCTAATCCAATTCAAAATTATGAAAATACTAGACAAAAGGCATTTTTTATTTCTAGACCAAATGATCCAGATGATGAAGAAAAAGATAAATTAAGATTGTTAAGAGCGGACCCAAAGAAATATAAAGATATTTACAGAATTACCAAGAATGATTGCTAGTAATTTATGAAAAGGTGAAATGTAAAATATAGAACATAAGTTATGATTTATATTTTATTATAAATGTTGAATTATTTTTATTATAATTAAATTAAAGTGTTTCTATAAATGATTTCCAATCTTTAATCATTTTTTGTATAGAAAAGTATTTTTCTACTATATTTTTTGGATTAAAAGAAAATTTGCTTAATAATTTCATTTGATTAACAGCATTTTCAAAATCATCGTTAATTATCCCTATTTCTTCTTTTTCAATTGAATTAAGATTACTAACAAAACCAGTATTTCTCATAATTATTGGAGTATTGCAAAAACAGCTTTCAATTGCTGCAAGACACTGGGTTTCACTTTTAGAACCAATAATAAAGAAATCAGCGATATTATATAAAATGGACAAATCTAATTGTTTAATTTGAGAAAAAAACATAATGTTACCTGCCGCAATTTTTTCTTTGTGTTTTGAAACTATTAGCCATAATATGTCTTGATTGTCATCAATGATATTTTTAATCCTTTTCCATCCGTTAACTTCATTACATGCTCCTACAAATATTCCAATCTTTTTATATTTATCATTAGGTATATTTAATTGATGTCTAAAATTGTTAATAACTGAATCACTATATGGTTTAAATAATGTATTGTCTACACCAAGAGGAATACTAATTGTATTTCGTTCTGAATAGTATTCTTTTACTTCATTGCTATTTACAATAACATATTCTGCTTTTTTAAAATTAGTTTCTTGAAATTTATTAGTGGTTCCCATTTTTCTTAAATTATCTTGAATCAATATGGCAATAGGCTTACCCATATTAATTAAGTTAAACCATGAACCATTTTGAATTATAAAATCAAAATCTTTATGATATTTATTAATATATGATTTAACTTTATCTTCAAATGGGGAATTAGTAGAATTAATTATATTATCAGTTTCTATGATTTTTTTATCAACTGGAATTAAATTAGGTATATGTTCTAACAAAAAATTCCATAATACTTTTTCACCCATTAATCCAAATAAATAATCATTAACTAATATGATTTTTTTATTAGAATTACCAACATTTGATATTGGATTAATAACTTCTTCAGGTTCCATCATTTCGCCTTGTTGGAAATGATAGATAATACTATTAAACGCAGTCATATGGGTAACACCAATTGCCCTTAATTTATCCATTAAATATAAATCGCCAGGGATTATATTTTCTCCCTTCTTTGCAATTTTAGGATTTTTGCATAAAGAAATTTTATTATTTTCAATTTTAACATTTCCTTCTGGATAATAATTTACCATTTCTAAATGTTGCTTTTTAACTAAAAGCGGCATAAATAATCCACCTACTTTTAAGGTTTTTTCTTTTATAGTATCCACATATTTGATAAAATTTGCTTCATTATAGTCATTATAGTCATTTCCAAAATTTTTTTCTATACCATATTGTCCAGATTTTAATATACCTCTTTCAACTAAACGGCTACAAATACAAACTGAATCATTAATATTTTCAATTAAAGGAACGTTCCAATTCGGTGTATATGCAAAGTCACTATTTAAAAAAATTATGTATTCATTTTTTGCATGCTTTGCAGCCTGGTTCCAAGCTCTATATACATTATTTATATACCATTCTTTTCTTTGTTCTTCAGTATTATTATGAATATAATGTTTAATTTTATGTTCTTGTAAATAATTAATTACCTGAGGTATAGCATCATTTGCTAAAAAATAAAATTCATCATCTGGACCCATTTTTGTATGTTTCATAAATTGGTCATATGTAAACCTTAACCATCGTGTACTTTTATAAATTAAACTAACATATGAAATTTTAACCATATTATATAAAATTATATTGAATATAAAGTTTAAATATTATTATTATAATAAACATTATAATGATATATGATTGTTTTACTTTTTGGAATGAAACCGAAATATTAGAATTAAGATTAGGATTATTATATAATTTTGTAGATTATTTTGTTATATGTGAGTCGTTAGATAGTCATAGTAAAAAAATTAGGAAAAATGAATATATACTAGAAAAAAATAAAAATTTATATGATAAATATTGGGATAAAATTATATATTTAAAAATTGATAAATTAGAATTTGATGGGGACTCAGGTTATGATATATCTGGTAATAAAACTGTCCACTGGAAAAATGAAAATTATCAACGATGTTATTTGTATAATGGTTTTAAAAATGCAAATGATGATGATATTATTGCAATTTCTGATCTAGATGAAATTTGGAATCCTCAAATTATTCCAGTATTAAGAACTATAATTGATAAACATAAATATGTTGGATGTATAATGAATTTGTTTTATTATTATGTTAATACTCTAAAACTACAACCTTGGAAAGGAACGTATTTAACATATAAAAAAAATATTATAGAAAATAAATATATACAATTATTAAGAAATTCACGGGAAAGGTTACCTGTATATTTAAATAATTCAGGGTGGCATTATTCGTGGATGGGAAAAATTGATAAAATTAGAGAAAAATTTTTGTGTATAGCAGAACATGATTTAATAGACGAACATAATAATATAGAAAATATATCTAATTGTGTAAATAATATAACAGATTTATTCAATAGAAAAGGAAGATTGGGTGAAATTTCAGTTGTTGAATTAAATAATTCAAACAGTCCACCTAACATATTTGCTTTTATTAAAAAGTATCCATATTTAGAATACAAATCTATACCTTCTAGTAATGAAGTAAAAGAAAATGCAGAAAACGAAAAAATATAACAATTTTTTATTAACATATTAATATTTTATTTGAAATTAATATGTTAAGTTATTTGAATAATTTAAGAATGTAAAATAGTATTGAGTTTTTCTACAATAAGTTCGCTAGTGTTACCTTCACCTAACCATGTTGTATCTATATTTAATTCTCCTAATTCATACTTTTGTATCCATTCTAATGATTTTAGGAAATTTATATTCATTCTTTCATTGTCTATATAATAATTTACATCTAACATAAAACTATTATTAGCATAAACAGATTGTGGTCTTTCTGTAAAATCACGGGGAACAATAACTGGTGTATTTAATAATGCGGGTTCTTCTTGTGCTGTTCCACTATCAGATATAATAAACCGACAATTATATACACAATTAATATAATCTTTAAAACTCTTTAAAGGTGTTAAAATTATATTTTTTAAATCAATATTATATTCTTTAATGGCTTTTGTTGTTCTTCCAAATTCTAACATTTTAACAGGTAGTCCATATTTTTCTGATATTAAATTTCCGTATTTTATAATATTACACATTCTTTCTTGGTAACGAAAATTTTCTGGTCTATGAATATCAATTAAAATCATATCTTTTTTTTTTGGTTCTGTAGGAATAAAAGGTTTCACAACCTCTACAATAGTGTTACCGACTACATAAACATGATCGTTTAAATTTTCATTATGTAAATATTTTTTATAATCTTCGTGATAGACAAAGTGAATATCTGAGCAGTGATCACATATTGTTCTGTTTATTTCTTCTAACATTCTTTTATCAAATGAACGCATACCTGCTTCTATATGTCCAATTTTGTAACCCTCCTTTTTAAGTGGAAGCGCAGCACATGCACTGTTGGAATCTCCCAAAAATAAAATCAAATCAGGATTTAAATTTTCTTTTTCAATTAATTCAACTATTGCTGTAGATAAATAACTGAGCTGTCCATAGTGTTTTCCATTTGAATGTTTACCAGTTTCTAGTATAAAATCTGGTTTCCTAATTTCTAATTCATCAAAAAATACTCCAGATAATAAATTATCATAATGTTGTCCTGTATGAATACAAATATGATTACATTGTTCATCTAATTTTTTAAATATAGAACTCATTCTGATAAAATCGGGTCGAATTCCTGTTATTGTAATTATCGTTTTATTTTTAAAATTATTCATTATTATTAAAAGTTATTATAAGCTACAAATATATTTTTATATAGATATTAGCATAAATCAAATTATCTTGAAATTTTTTAAATTTTGTATTTGTTCTTCTATTTTAATTATATTAAATTCATTATTCTCTGGATAAATGGTATTTAGTGTTTTATTAATTTTAACTTCAGTTTCAACAGGTTGTATATCAATATTCAAATCAAATACATTATTAATTATATTACATAATTCAAATTTATTTACAGGTGATGGTGAAAAAATATGTCTTATTCCTTTCCAATATTTATTCTTCAAAATAATGTCTTTAATTATTCTACTTAATTCTAAACAAGTAACACCATTCCAATAATGATTCGTATATCCGTTAATTTTACCATTTTTATTAGATTTAATCCATGCTAATAATGATTTTTTATTATATTTTTCTTCTCCAATAATTGATGTTCTTATAATTGTTGCCCGTAAGTCACCTAACTCGCCCAATGATTTACTTACACCATACATATTTGTTTCATCATTCTCTGATAATTCGTCATATTTTCCATTTTCTAAACCATTATATACACAATCAGTGGTAATGTGAATAAATTTATATTTATGTTTTTCAGCTAATAACGAAAGAAAAATTGGTAATAAAGTATTAATTTTAATATATTCACTTATAGGGTTATTTGTAAATTCTTTTTCTCGTTGTGGAATCTTACCTATACAATTTATTATTACATCACCATCTTTAATATTTAATGCTTTTAATATCATATCCATCTTGTTGTAAGTAATAACAAATGCGTCAAAGTCTTCACGAGTTATTGGCACAACATAATAACTATGTTTAATTAGATAATTAAATATATAATTACCTAACATACCATTTTTACCAAAAATAAATACTTTCATATTTCTAATCTATAAAGATATTTATTATATTTTCAAATTATATTTAAATAATATCATTATTAAATATAATCTTTAGTTAAGGTTCTTTACATAGGACAAATGTTAAAATATTGACTGATTAGCTTATCCATCAAACATTCATTTACCCAATGTTTTATATTTTTATTTTTTAAATTATTGATATAACTGCTAGATTCTTTTGAATTATTAAACCAGTGAAAACCAAGAGCATTATATTTAAAATTAAAATAATTTTTATTATAATATTTTTCAACCTCATACCATTTAATCGGTAAATACATATTTGCACTATCAATTTGCAATTCGTTATTATTGATATTAGAAGCCATTTTTTTACAATTTACATTAAAAACTAAATTAGTAAGCATATTAGAACCTAAACATTGATAATTAGATTTATCATAAAATTCATGATAGTTGTTTAATAAGCATTGTAACAAAGAATTAGATGGGATGGATATAAATAATCCAGATGGAATAATAACATTGTTGATCTTAATATCTCTATAGTGATAGAAAATGATTTTCTTGTCTTGTATTTGATTATTTGAAATATCCATTTTTTTTTGATTATATGTTTCCTCAATTGATTTTTGGAAAATTATATCAAAATCACTCCAAACTCCACCAAATTTGTTCAAAATATAATATTTTAAATAATCACTTTTAATTATTTCGTTTGCATCTTTAAATTGAAAATTTGTTAAATCAAAATCTATATAATGAATATTTACATTTGAAATCTTCTTTAATTCATTAAAATAATCTTTACCTTTATATTCTTCTTCAGGATCTACTATTAACCATGTTCTTTCTGTATTCGGGTTTTTAGGTAAGTAAATATTTATTTTCCAAAAAGCATTATATTTATTAAATGATAACACAGTACATAAATTTAAATAAGAAAGTGGAGAACCATCCCAATATAAATGTAATAATTTTGGATATTTAAAATTATATTGTCTGTGATTCTCTAACATATTTTCAAATAAATTTTTATTATTATTTTTTCTTCTCTCTAATTCATATTTTGACAAAGTATTCTCCGAATCTCGTTTATGATATTGATGAACAACCATACCATGTTTTGGGTCAATTGTTTTGACTTCTAATCCCAAATTATACTTAATAGACATTAATATTTCATTATCATCAAACCAATATCCATCTTTAAATTTTTCATCAAAACCACCTAGTAATCTTAAATAATCATTTTTAATAACAGCACAAAAATGAAAATGAACTGATCTAAACTCGGGATGATTATACCATTCTACACCAAATTGTCTATTAATTTGTCCAAAAAGTTGATCTGTAATTATTTTTGGATTAGCATAAAATTGTGGCATTAACTTTTCAATACTTATATTGTAACATGAAAATGCCAAATACTCTCTCTCTGGTTGATTATTGGTAATATATTCAAATAAATTTCCTATATGACAACATTCTGGGTTTTGAATAAAAACATATTTACCTTGTGCTAATCTAAATCCTTTATTATAGACACTACATGGATTAATTCTACTGCCTTTTTCTATTTTGCTTATAACATTATAGGTAATTGGAAAACTATAATTTTTAATTATATCATGTAATTTATGTTCTTCATTACTATTATCATCTATAATAATAACCTCAAATTTATAATCCTTATATTTTTCTTCAAAATCATCTAATGTAAATTTAACCTGTGTTTTTCGGTTATAATAACCCATAACTATAGAAAAATCATATTTATAGTCAAACATTATAAGGAATTAATATAATTAGTAATAAATAAAACTATTTATATTTATATTTTATTAATTAGATATAAAATATTACTCTACTGTTACTACCTTTGCCAAGTTTCTTGGTTTATCAGGATTAATTTTTCTTTCTAACGATAAATAATAGGCAATTTTCTGTAAAACTATTAAATACAATATTTCGTTATAAAATGGATTTTCATTTAATAAAATATAATTATTATTAAAATTTTGTATCATTTGATCATCAAATATATCAGTTATTACCAAACAAAAACAACCACGACTTTTTACTTCTTCGTATACATTCATCATTTTTGATTTATTTTCTTTATCAATTAATAAAATTACAGGAAATCCATCTTTTAATAAAGCAAATGGACCATGTTTTAACGCTGACCCCGAATATCCTTCAGCATGAATATAACATATTTCCTTGATTTTAAGTGCTCCTTCTTTGGCAACAAATTCCATTTTTCCTTTACCTAATAAAAACATATTATCGTGATTTAATGATTTTAAAAATGGTTTAATATTTGGATATAAAGTAGCATTCATTTTTTTAACTTGATTGGTTAATTTTCTACACCAATTTATTTCTTTTATTAAATTATTTGACAACATATTTTTTGTTTGATAAAACCATAAAGACATTAAATGTAAAACTAATGTTGATGAGGTCATAGATTTTGTAGATGCGACTGCTTTTTCACGTCCACAATTTATATAAATCCCACCTGTTACTTCTCGCGCAATTAATGAATCAACAACATTTATTACACCTAGAGTTATACAATCGTATTCATTTGCTATTTCAACTACTCTATGTAAATCCTTTGTTTCTCCTGATTGACTAACTAAAACAATAATAGTCTTGTCAACAGGTGGAATATCATTTTTATTAAATTCAGCACCATCTATTACCTGAATATTATTAAAAATACGATATTTCTTAAAAATAAATGATGCTATTTGGCAAGCAAAGTAACTACTTCCACAACCACATAATATTATATTATTATAATTTTCTCTTCCAATAGATACTACATTTGAAAAAAATTGTTGTTTTGGTTGAAAATATGGATATAAAAAATCAATTCCACCCAACTTAATTTTATCATCTGATATACGCGCCCCAAAATTGAGTGCACGTTCTAATGATTCGGATTGTTCATTTATTTCTTTTAATGTCCAATGGTCATATGGATGAGGAGTTAAAGAATATGATAAATCAGTAATTATATTCTCATTATAAACAATTTTTTCACTAAATCTTATACCGCTTGGTGTTATTATACATATATCTTTTGGTTCTAAAACAATATAATTTTTCATTTGTTTTGCGAATCCACTTATCTCTGATGTTGCGACAATAAATTCACTATTTTCTCCAACTAACATTGGCGAACCATTACGAAATATGTAAATAGTATTTGGTTCATTTTTAAATAATAATGCTATTCCATACGTTCCAGTTAATTCCCCTTGAGTTCTCTTAATACTTTCAATTATATTACCTGTTTTTTTGAAATAATAGTCAATTAAATTTACAATAACTTCAGTATCAGTTTGACTATAAAATATAAATCCTTCATTCTTTAAAAAATCTTTTAAATGGTGATAATTTTCAATGATTCCATTATGTACTAAATGGAATAATCCTGAATTAGAAATATGAGGATGACAGTTTTGCATTGTAATTCCTCCATGTGTAGCCCATCTTGTATGACCAATACCTGTTGAAATTGGTTGAAAATTATCTTTTAAATAAATTACTTTATTTTCAAAATCTTTCAAATCTGAATTAATATGTTTATAATTCAAAAATTCATATTTATTTTTTTCAACAGGTTTATGAATAGAAAACCCAACCGAATCATAACCTCTATTTTCTAATTGTTTTAAACTTTCTAATAATAAAGAAATAATGTTTGAATTATTTTTAGCAAGAATAGCAGTAATTCCACACATTTTTTAATAGTTTATATTATAAATCGGTTAAATGTTTTTAAATTTTTTTCTTAAATAAAAATAATAATGAAAAAAGTTTGTTTTGATAATGCAAATAATAATCATTCAAACGCCGATTTAGTTAAAAAAGTATGTGAGTGTTCAGGATGTATAGGTTGTAGTGTATATAAAAAAAGTTGTAATATTTTTACACCATATGGATGTAATAATTGTAAAATTTATGTATGTCCAAATTGTTTGTTAATTGGTAAATGTAATGATTGTTACGAAGATTATATAGGAATTAACGGATATACAGAATTAATTAATAATTATAATAAAATGTCTATAAATAAATTAAAATATTAAAAATCTGTAATATCATCAAATAGTATGTGTTAAATTGTTAGTTCTCTTTGGAAAATAAAATTAATGTTATTATTTTTATATTCTATAATTTTATCATTTTCATCTAATTTTATATTACAATCCATTTTTTCTAATATTAATTCTTTAATATCACTCTGTTCACCATACCCTATATTTATAGTATTTTTAAAACCATATTTTAGCCATAAAGCTCCTAAGTATATAGTTTTTTTATTGTTTTTCATTTGATAAATCATATAAGTACTCTTTTTTGGGTCTCTATTAGTAGTCATAATTAGGGTATTATTATTAATAAGGATATTTACGTGACCCTGTATAGGTATCTTATCTATTCTTATATAATTAACGAATTCCAATGTTCTCATATCGTAAATAACAAAACTTTTATTATATAATTCTAGTGAATCTTGTAAAAATAACATATAATTATAATTTTTAATATCATCAGCTAGGACATGACACTTTTCTTTAATATTTCTATGATTTAATTTTTTTGTTAATAAATTATAATTTATTAATAGCATATCATGTGTTACACTATCATTAATAAAATATATAATATATTCATTATAAGCACAAATAGATTGTATTTGATAACCATCCATAAATATATTTTCATTATTTAAAAATGTAGAGACATGACATGTAAATAGTGTTTCATATGTATAAACTTTATTTGACAAATCTATTTTAATTAAAATTAAATTTATAATTGTATTATATTCATTTTGTAAATCTTTAATCCCATTATAATATGTTATAAATAATTCATCATTATATATTATTATTTTAGACCATGTTTTATATTTATTATTGAATTCTAAATTGTATAATATATCATAATCTCTAAAATTTAAATCACTATCTAAAATGATTATTTTTGATTTCATTAGAATATAAAAATCGTTTTTATGCTTAATAATATCTCTCATATGATTTACATTATATTTAAAAGGAAGGGTTTTTATTTCTTCATTATTATCAATTAATACAAAACTATTATTAAATATTATAACTATTTCAGTATTATTATTGAAATAATGAATCCAATAATTTAGGTCATGATGAGGAATTTTATAAATTAATTTACTTTTTGTATAATTATTATATAGTTTATATACTTTTTGATAATAATTATTATAGCATGAGGAATTATTTTGTTTATTTATCTGCATTTTTGATGTATTATTTTTATTTATAGTTATTTATAAATATTTAAAATCAATTTTTAAATCTTTTAACATTTCAAACGCCGATTTTTATATAGTAAAAAATATATAAAAATAATTTATTATAATACCTTAATGAATAACAAAGAACTTATTAATCAAAATTTTTTGTTAAAAGAAGAATTAGAAAAAACGAAAAATGAATTAATTGAAACCAAAGAACATCTCAAAAAATATACAGCACCAATAAGAAATAAAATATATTATGAAGAAAATAAAGAAAAACACAAACAGAAAGTTAAGGAATATAAAGAAAAAATTAACTATAATGTTACACTAACAACAGAGAAAAAAAAAGAATACGCAAGGAGAGCATACTTAAATAAAAAGTCAAAATTAGAAAAAGAAAAACTTGAAAATCAAAATATTTAGGAATTATATAATTAATTAAATTAACTATATAAAAAATAAAATATTTAGTAAATATATAGAATGGTGAAAAAGAAAAAACCAAAGGACACATTCCAAGAATTTAGGAATAATGAAAAATCTGCCTATAAAACCTTCAAAATACCACTCAAAACTATTTTACTTAATCATAATACTATACAACCACTTATAACCAATTTGGTTTTTGAAATGAATGATTTGGTTATTCATACTTATCAATTTATTCGTTTGTATGTTTTACATCAATACACCAAACTTCAATCATTACCGACGATAGATGATGCATTTATTTTGTATTGTATAAAAACATTAGGGTTAAGGGATAATAGAGGAAAGAAAGGAAAAGATACAGAACTTTTGGAAGTATTAGATACATTTTACAAAAACGAATATCAACCTCTACTTAATCACGAAAAAACAAATTTGAAAAACACTACCTTTTTATTACCTTATTTAGCGACACAAATACACACTTCTTTACACAACAATTTTCAAGAACATTTTATTCAGCATTTCTTACGATTTATCAATAAAACAACAAATGAAATTACAGAAGATAAAGCAACCTTATTTCAATTCAAGAAACAATTATTAGAATTGAATGAAACGGATGAAATATTTTCTAACTGGAAACTTACTCATTTATCTAATATTTTACCCACTGAAATTAAAAAGTCAATTCATTATGATATTAAGGTTAGACCCTTTGAATATTTGAAAGGAATGTTGTATATGAACTTTGTATTGGAAAAACAAGAAATTAAATTATTCCAACCATTACCATTAAGAAACAATATTATTCCAAAGCATATTATCATAGATACAGCAAGTTTAATAAATTTGTTCTGTCCTGAAAAAGACAAGGAAGGTAATAAAGTGAAGAAGGGTGAATTGTTAAGTAATGTAAAAGATAATCAAAATGAAATATGGAGTAATTTTTTAGACCTAAAAAATAAAATATTCAAGAATAAATATTATCAATTTCATAATCAAATCCAAACTGATGGAATTAGTTGTTGTTTGCTTTTCATTAGAAAAGATTTGAAAGATAAAAAATGGGGTTCAAGAGTTCCTGTATTACAAGAACAAGATTTTTACAATATAGAAGATTTATCAAAAGAACAATTAGATACATTGAAAGAACGAAATATTGTAGGTTGCGACCCTGGTAAGCGTTCATTAGTTTATATGATGGATAATAATGGTAATAAATTACAATATACAGCACCGCAAAGAAAAAGAGAAAGTAAAGCAAAAACAAACCAGCGAATTTTATTAGTTGAAAGAAAAAGAAATGGTATTATTGAAAAAGAAACTCAATTATCGTTTCAAAATAGTAAATCTGTTGATTATGAAAAGTTCAAGACATATTTAGTTGAGAAAGATAAATTGAATAAAGAAACAACCGAGTTTTACAAGCGTGATGTTTGGAGGAAAATGAAGTTTAGACAATATAGTTATGGTAAGAAAAGTATAGATAAGTTTCTTAATAAAATCAAGGAAACCTTTGGTGAAAATATCCTAATTGGTTATGGTAATTGGAGCAGAAGCACACAAATGAAACATTTTATGCCTACAATGAATAAAGGATTAAGAAAACTAATCCATAAAAAGTATGATACAATTACCATAAATGAATGTAATACAAGTAAAAAGTGTTGTGATTGTAATAATGATTTGGAATATTACAAAGATAAAGAAGGGAAGAAAGTATTTAGATTATTGGTTTGTTCTAACTGCGTGAGTTGCGAAAACAAAAAAATCGTATTTAGAACAAGAGATGCTAATTCCTCAATAAACATAATGAAATTAACAAGTTGTTGGATAGAAAAACAAGAACGACCATTATGTTTCCATATTTCGTCTTTCACATCTTCAAGTAAAAACAAGGAAGATGAAAAAGTAAGACCATCGTAGGTGAAATTCCTACTATTGATTTTATGCTTTTTTATTTTTTTAATGCCGTAAAAATCGGCGTTTGAAATGTTAAAAGGTGTAAATAAATAAGTTAGAAAGCACCATTTAAATCAAAAATATCTTCTTTTTTTTCTTTAGTAGCTAACGCATATTCACTTATTCTTTTTTCAAAAAAATTAGTTTTACCTTCTATACTTATCATTTCCATAAAACTAAATGGGTTAGCAGTTTTATATATTTTTTCGTAACCTAATTGTATAACTAATCTGTCTGCTACAAATTCAATATATTCTGACATCAATTTCGAATTCATACCAATTAATTTACATGGTAATGCTTCAATAATAAATTCTTTTTCAATTTCAACTGCTTCCTTAATTATTTCATTAATTCTTGATTTATTCATTTTTTTATTTAATTTATTATATAATAAAACTGCAAATTCAGTATGTAAAGCTTCATCGCGAGAAATTAATTCATTACTGAATGTTAAACCCGGCATTAATCCTCGCTTTTTAAGCCAAAAAATGCTACAAAATGACCCTGAAAAGAATATTCCTTCTACACAAGCAAATGCAACCAATCTTGTCGCAAAACTTGAACGTTTATCATTTATCCATTTTAGTGCCCAATCAGCTTTTTTTCGTATACACGGATATTCATTTAAAGCATTAAATAGTTTAGTTTTTTCTGTTTCATCTTTAATATATGTGTCAATAAGTAAACTGTAAGTTTCAGAGTGAATATTTTCCATTGCTATTTGGAAACCATAAAAAGCACGTGCCTCTGCCAACTGAACTTCGCTCATAAAACGCATTCCAAGATTTTCTAAAACAATACCATCACTTGCAGCAAAAAAAGCTAAAATCATTGATAGAAAATGCTTCTCGTTTGGTGTTAATTTTTCCCAATCTTTTATATCTTTACTCAAATCAATTTCTTCTGCTCGCCAAAAACAATCAACTTGTTTTTTATACATTTTCCATATATCTTTATCTTTTATCGGAAACATTACAAACCTATTATCGTCTTCAGTTAATAAAGGTTCTTGATTATGATGAACTCCTGGTCTTGACATCCTAAATATTATATTTATATATTTTAATTTTAAATACTTTCTAAAATTAAAAAGTATTTATAAGTATATATTATAGTATGGAAATTGCTGTTAAAGATAATCTTGTTTATCAATTAGAGTGCGAAATTAATAATAGAAAACAATTATTACTACAAAACTTTGAGCTATTAAAAAAAAATCAAATGGAAAATGGTATGCTTGGTGAAGTATATGATGAATATCAATCCTATTATAATTACATTATTAAAATGAATGAGGATAAAAAGATATTATTGGAGAATTTGAATAAGTATTTAGACGAACTAATATTAGGGAATCAATTAACCGAAGAAGAGATTATGTCGAATAAGATACAACAAAAGCAAATATTAAGTCAATTGGATAATATTAGAGATGAGCTTAATCAAATTGTTGGAAAAGTAGAATAATTAATTGTATATTTATATATTAATGAGTAACCAAATAAATATTAATAATGAAATAGATAATTCAGTGGAAAAAATGAAAACATTATTGACAGATGTTGAAAATTTTCATAAGTCTATTTTTAATGAACTTCAATTGAAAAATAAAGAAATTTCGGTTTTAACAGAAAAGATTGATCATACTTATGCAGTATTTGATTATTTAGAGGCCTCGATTGATAATATGAATAATAAATTAGATGAAGGTGGTCAAAAAAAACAAGAATTATTAAGTAATTGTTCAGATGTTATAAGAAGATTCAAATTTATTTTAGATACAAAAAAATAATCTAATTTAATATATATATGTCAAGCCCAACTCAACCATCATCTCAGGGTCCGTCTAGTGCACCAGTAGCATCAGCACCAGCACCTTCAGTGCCAGTGGGTAATGTGGAAACTGTTGAAGCCAAAATTAGCGCATTAAAAGCTATTTTAGACCAAACAAAAACAACGAATAATAAGTTTAATACTGATGTAACATCTAAACTTGTTGCAATAACACAAAAATTACAGTCATTAAAATCTCTTGTAGCACCGATTGTTGAACAAGCCAAAGTTTGTGCCGGTACCAAAGCTGAATTGGATAAAAAAGTTGAAGAATTAACAAAGAAGGCAGAAAACAATCAGGCAGCATCTACTACGCAAATGAACGACTTAAAGGAATTAATTACTTTAGCAACTGAAGTTAGTAAGAGTGTTAATGTTGATGCCATTAATGGCGAAATTAAAGCTTTAGAAAACGAAGTTGAAGAATTAACAAAGGTTGTTGGTGCTGAAGGACCTGCTCTACCACCTGGTGCTGGGGTATCTGCCAATACAAGAATTCAAGGTGCATCTCGAACACCTGAATTTAAGCCAAGCAGTAATGTAAATTTAGCTACTAAAACTGGAGCACCCGAATTTAAACCTGGTGCTGTGAAAGGAGGCAAGAAGCATAATAAGACCAAGAAACGTCGCGGAGGTTTTACCTATAAAAAGAAACGTTCTACCCGTAGAAAAAGATAAATGTTCAAAGGTGTAAATAAATTATAAAATTATTTAGTTTAAAATTTTATAATTTTATTTTGTATAATTATTAAAAAACAACATTTTTTTATTGCAATTTTCAATTGTAAATGTCATTTCGTAGCCACTGGTCTCATTTTTAATATTAAGTTTTTCACTTTTTTCACGTAATTCTCTATAGTATTTATTTAGCTCTAAAACATATATTTTCACATTTTCAAAAGTTGTATTTAATATCACTTTCTCCACACACATTGTTTGTTTAACTATCTCATTGTAATGACCATATTTAATTCTATTTCTATAAACAATAAAGTTTGAATTATTAAGTTTATGTTTATAATATTTTTTAACTTTTCGAATAAATACATTTAACCAAAAGTTATTATTTAAAGCCATTAATTCTCCTGTTTCTAATAATCGTTTTTTATAAATTACTAATTGAGCTAACTTACTTTTATCTATTTTATTATTTTCGTCTTGCTTATTATAAAACGCTATTAAATTTTTATTTATATAATTTAAATATGTATTATATTTTCCATTATAAAATTCATTTAAACTAATATTACAGTGAACTAAAGAATATTCTTCTTTTTTAATATCATGTTCTTCTTCAATGCTATTACATAATTTATTATTATATTTATAACATATTCCTAATTTATACTTCTTATCTATCATTATTCCATTCACGATATTTAAATTACTTTATTAAATTTTTATATTAATTTTTTATAAATATATATTATAGATGAATTTTACAAAAGATTTTGATAAGTTAATGAAAGATGTTAGAATTCTTTATTTAATAACATTCCTCGCTGTTGCAAATGTAATTTCATATCTTTATTTAGGTAATTGGGATTCTATTATTTTCTTTTTAGCAACAGGATTTTTAGTTAGTTTTTTTACAAAAAATATGAGTTATATTCTTGCTTCAGCCATTCTTTTAACAAATTTATTTTATGCTTCAAATATTCAAAATAAACAAGTTGAAGGTATGAAAAATAAAGATAAAAAAGAAAAGAAAGCAAAGGATTCAACAGGTGATTTAGATATAGATGTTAATGTAACATCTAAACCTTCGGTAGATGAAAATGAAGAGGCTACACTAGACGAGGAAGATGGTGATGATGAACCTACAGGATTAACTAGTGTCGATGCTGCTAAATCCAAAATTGATAAGAATTCTACACTTGAAGACGCTTATGATAATTTAGATAGTCTTTTAAGTGATGATGAGATGAATAAACTCTCGGATAAAACTGATAAATTAGCAAAACATCAAAAAAAAGTATTCAAAATCGCAGAAAATATGGCACCTATGATGTCACAAATGAAGGATTGGATGAAAATGTTTGAAGGTTCGTCTATTAAAGATTTAACTAAAATGGTTGGACCATTAACAAAATCTCTTTAAAATCTATAATTATATTTATAAATTTCTAATTTTATATATATAATGCCAAAGAAATGTCCACCAGGTGTATTTTGTATTGAAAACTTTACTTTATTTATTTTAATAATAGCAGGTATATTAGGATTTATATTAATATTTCGTAATTTAAAACCTGTTCAATCTTCAAATATAACTTTTAAAATTCCTAATAATAATTCGGCATCTAAAAAGGGTTTATTTCCAAAACCCGAATATTCTTTTTCAAATATTAGAGAAGATATTTTATTAAACCCATATGCTCCTCCTTTAAAAGATGATAGATATATTAATGGTTCAGGTGATCCAAGAGGAATTCCAATTAACATATCCACTCGTGCTGTAGACACTTCATATCGTCAGGTAGGTATTTTAACACGTAATTCTGGTAACGAAACAATTTTACCTTTAATGGGAAGGCCGTTATATGTTAATCGTGATAAATGGCAATATTATACAATGAGTGATAAAAATAATATGATAAAATTACCAGTTAGTCGTAATGGAAAAAGTTGCACTAACGAATATGGTTGTGATTCATTATATAATGGAGATACAATTTTTGTTGAAGGATACAATGATGCGTTTAAAGTGACAATGTATGATAATAACATAGCTCAATATATTCCATTTATTTGAAATTGAATAAATATTAAAATTAGTATCTTAATATTTATGTAAAATAACGTTTATTTAAAAACCACGCTTAATATAGACGCAATGGCGAATCCATCATATGCGAACCATATGGTATTTTTAGGTCCTAACATTAATAAATAATTACATAAAAGCCATACAAATGTTGCTAATATATTAAAATTAAATTGTCTATTATACATTAAAACTACTAATGTTATAAACATTAACAAATCACCAACTCTATAAAGAGTTTTGGTGTTATAGAAGGAAAACATATCATTTACATATAAAATTACTGTTATTACTGCTAAAATATAAATCCAATCATCCATTATAATATATAATAGGAAAATTAAATATATTTTATTCTTATAATTCTTTGGGTTCATTCATA
>Ga0233412_10000635_pt1 | contig 19957 bp, 48 predicted proteins | sample Na_anoxic_4_MG_FD_180667 | JGI IMG/M metagenome (GOLD analysis project Ga0233412, IMG submission 180667) | Seawater microbial communities from Saanich Inlet, British Columbia, Canada - Na_anoxic_4_MG | ecosystem: Environmental > Aquatic > Marine > Inlet | place: Canada: British Columbia...
TGGACCATATTAATGTTCACAAGTATCTTTTTGTCAATATTTGCTCCTATATGTGTAGGTGTGCGTATGGACTCTGGTTGGTCAGCAGCAATTACATTTCTTCTATGCATATCATTTTTTGTGTTTTGTGTGTATCGAGGTATTCAAACTAGTCGCAAGGAACGTGCGATTCGTAGAAAGAATCAATTACAATATCGTAGGCGTATGAACAGAATGTGGAATGGCCTCCATAGAGGAATAAGATAGACTTGACAGATACGGAAGTAGTTGTTAATGTTGTGTGATTAGAGAACACGAAATATGATACTTGTATTAATTTTTTTGGATATAGTTAGAACCGCATTTTGGAGAATGTGTGATATGCGATGGAAAACCTTTAAATTGTTGGTGCCGTCAATATTCCTTAGTATAGGTGTGGGTGGGCATTGGGAATCTTGTAACATTGGTTTCATAACTTTTGGGGCTTGTTTATACCTTGGTATACTACTGTGTGAAGACAAATAAATGTGTGACGACCAACAAACAGAATTACTCATCGTACAAGATAAGATTATCAAAGGGCTGGAACACGTAATCAGGTGTTATCGAGCCAGAGAAAGACTCCGACCACCTGTGACTATGGAAGAGGCTCAAAACGACGCAATTAGAAAAGCAATGATTGCCGCTAAAGGTAACAGAAAAAAAGCAGCAGCAATTTTAGGAATAGGCGAAAGAACACTGTATAGGAAAATAGCAGAAAATCCTATGCCTAACCAACACCAATTAAAAGATAAGAGAAAATGTAAGAATTGTATCTTTTATCGCCATTGCGGAAGTGAAGAACCTTGCTCCATATGGGAGGAAGGAGATGTTGTGACTCACCTTGTGTGAACTATGAAAACATTAATCACAATTATAATCTTGCTGAGTGCATTGGTATGGAATTTTTCAAGCTATGGGAAAATGCCAAACTCCGAATATCAGAGTTATTCACTCTGGAGTCTCCTTTTGTTTATATGTTTGTTTTGGTATGCACTACGTCGAAATAGAGGTTTTTGATGAATTGGCTTAAAAAAATATTGAAACGAATCTTTCTCAAAGAACCAAGATTTTGTGTAGATTGTCTTTGGCTTGGATTTGGCGAGGAACAAGGTTTCCGACAGCGTGTATGCCAATCTCCTAAAAATAAAAAAAAGGGTGATGTGAATATGGTAATGGGCAAACTTAAAGAAGGTTCTGATATTCGTTACAGAAGTTGTAATGATGCCAGAAATCGGTGTGGGGAAAATTGTGGTCCTAAAGGAAAATGGTTTAGAAAGAAGAAATAAATGGATTGGCTTAAAAAAATATGGAAAAACCTATTTCCCAAAAAAGAGTTAAAACTTTGTATAAAATGTGTTTGGCATTCACCGATATTGGGAGGTGGAAAGGATGTCTATGACCTAAGTGGTATTCGATGCAAATGTCCTTTGAACTCAGGTCCACCTAAAACTGAATTGGAAACAGGTAAAATAATAAAAGGGTCCGATATTCGTTACGAAAATTGTAAAGAAGCCAGAGAAGACCAAAGCCTTAGTTTTGGGAGAATAGGTTGTGGTCCTGAAGGATATTGGTTTAAGCTCATCAGGGTTTAATTAAGTTGTACATCTTGGCGTAAGTTGTTTGATACGCTAAAGTTAATAAAAAGTAATTCAACGTAGTATACATAGTTATGGAGGTAGTGCAATGACCAAAGGACAAAACAAATCGGCCCAGCGCAGGCGACTTCGTAAAAGGAATCGTAATAGCAATGCTAAACGAGATATCATGCTTGGACGAGCAAGCCGCAGAGGTTGGGGAATGGGCGTAGTAAAATAGCTTAATTAAGATGTACATGTATGGACAATGGCAATAACAGCCAGATACTACTAGGATTGACCCCGGTGGGAGACCCCCACCGGGGTCGTTTTTTGCTTGACAAAATTCAAAATAACTCTATAATGCGTGTATGATTTGGTAAGCTGCAAAAGATAGTGGAGTTTGGTTCCTGCGTGGCAACGCAGCCCATTTCTCTTCTTTCGGGTTGCGATTCCCAAGTTTAGTTTCACTGGACCGTATCAGAAAATTACCTGTTTTAATAATGATACGGGAAGCGAATTTGTTTGAGATTAAAACAGGAATTGGATAATGTGTTGAAATTCCCCTTGGTCTAAACATGTGTTTATTTCCAATGCGAACGAAACACAAAAGTACATGGGAAAAGCTCTGGAATGATACCCCAGAGTACTTGATACGTTCGGGTCGAAATGTGCATTCCTTTCTGCGTATTTATGCGTAGTGCCAAAAAGGTCAATTAATCGGAAAAAAGGCAAAGCCCACCTTCCAGAGTGGGCTTTTTTTCTAATTACTCTTTCTGAAGCCCTTTAATTAATATGTACAGTATAGTACCTTCATTGTTAGGTAGTTGCCTGTGGAGGCACCTACCCCTATTCCTTTAGCCCGTGAGGTTCCCCCTCACGGGCTTTGCTTTAATTAAGATGTACATGAGCGATTATGATACCAATACCTTCAACAAAACCTGAAACTGTAAAGCAATACGACGAGAAGCAACGTCGAAACTATTTTGAAAAATATGCTCGTTTTGTGCATGGTGGCAGTTATGCAATTTATTTTGCTGGTATCATTACAGCAAAAGATACGCTTAAACTATATCGGAAGTTTGAAAAAGCTATCGAAGATTGGAAGTCATGAATATTGTAATTTTGAAACTTGGTTTATTTGTAAAAGAATGGGTAATGCCAATACTTCGATACGCCGAGTTCAGTTTGCGACGTATGCACTATCGTTGGAAACTTAATTTAGATTGGACAACCCCAATACTTCGATGTACTGAGTGCGGTCATGTAAATCGAGAAACACGGTTTACTCTTTTCCCTGTCGCCACCTATGCTAGATGTCCCGAATGTCATCAGCGTGTGGTGCGTAGAGAGTGTTTCATAAAATAGTGGTTTACACCAAATGTGTACCCACCTATAATGGTTGGGTGAAAGGAAACACATATTATGATAGAAACTATAATTGCTCTTGTATTGGGTATAGCCCTAGGAAGTATTGCAACCATTATCCGCTTGAAACCGAAAGTGGAAGGTACTGCTGCTAACAAAACAATTTTTGGTAAAGTTTGGTCAATTTGGACATCAGCATATGACAATGCACATGACAAATACCCAGTCGTATTATTTATCATGTTAGGGATTCTTGCTTGTGTCGGTGTTGGTATGGCACTAGGATTCGTTGCTGTTGGATTCCGAATGATAGCATGGTAATCTTGTAACGAAAACTACCTATTTTTCGTTACAGACTTTTGACATAACCCCATGTGGTATAATTGATTACCACAAACAGGGGTAACACATTTTCAAAGATTTAATTAAGATGTACATGTGATGGTACATGAAAGAAATTGAAGCAAAATTTTTGGCTGAAATCAAGGGGTTGACGGAAACCCTTGATAATGGGTATGCAAAAGATTGGGAAGGTGCCGAAGGTGTACTTAACAAGGCTATCATCGCTCTCTTAACAATACAACATCAAATCAAAATCAAACCAAATATCACGAAAAGTAGGGTGGAACAGTTGGTAACTGAGGGTCAGCAGAGATTCAAACTAATGGCTGATTGTGGAATTGGTCAAACATATCCGGGTGCTAAATCCGCATGTCACGATGCACAAATGGCCTTCATCAGAATAAAGAAAGTTATTTAATTGGGATATATCGCAAGATATTGCACTCGACTAAATCAAAAAGGATTGTCTAAAGGATTGTCCATTGCTGCTGTAGACGAGTCTGCTGGATATGAAGGTGAATGGCTTACCCCATCTGGACAAAACAAAAAAAATCCTCTGCGAATAGCTAGAAAAAATCAAGTTGTTTACGCTACGAAAAAAGAAGCGAGAACGAAATTAACCCCGGTGGGTGCATTTGGAAGTGCTTAGGCATATGACACACAAACAAAAAGTTATAAACAAAGCACATGAAATATTCAAAACGGCACAGGAAACAGGAATGCTGCCGAAATCTAATAGTAAAGAGGGACAATGGATTGGTTTCAAAAGACGAGCTAAAGCTGGAAACAAACGCAATCGTTGGTATCCTGAGTTAGACGAAATAGCTAAACAGTATGGGTTCCCAGATGCGTTTGATGCAGATGGCACAGTGGGGCGCATAATGAATCAAAAAAAAATTAACAAAGCACACAAAATATTAAAAAAAGAAAAACTTAATGAAAGTGATAAAAAATGGATTCAAAAAAATAAAGAAAACCCTGAAATAAAAAAAATAGCTAAAACTTATAGGGAAGCTCGAAAAACACAAAAAATACTTGATAAAGCTCACAGGAAAGCTCATAAAAAACAAAAAGTACTTGATAAAGCTCATGAAGTCTTTAAAAGGGCACAAGAAAGAGGACTACCAAAATGCGTGAATCAAGATTATAGTTGGATTTGCACTCAGAGACAAGCTAAAGCAGGAAAAGGATGTATTTGGTATCCTGAATTAGATGAAATAGCTAAACAGTACGGTTTCCCAAATGTGTTTAGAAGGATTTGTAAAAAACAAAAAGTACTTGATAAAGCTCATGAAGTCTTTAAAAGGGCACAAGAAAGAGGACTACCAAAATATATTGACAGATTTCCATTAGGCATCAAGGGTTGTGTGGAAAGTCAAGATTATAGTTGGATTTGCACTCAGAGACAATCCAAAGCAGGAAAAGGACGTATTTGGTATCCTGAATTAGATGAAATGGCTAAACAGTACGGTTTCCCAAATGTGTTTAATATACTTGACAAAAAACAAAAATTAATTAATAAAGCTCATGAAGTTTTGAAAAGAGCAAAGGAAAAAGGAAGACTACCAAAACACACAGGTATTTGTGAAGAGGGCCAAGATTATAGTTGGATTAAGAATTGTAAGGGGCGTGCTAAAGCTGGAAGGTATCCAGAATTAAATGATATAGCCAAGCAATATGGCTTCCCAAATGTGTTCGGTAATCAGCAGTGCTTAATTAAGTTGTACATGTGAGAGAGCAAACAACAAATTATTCTGTAACACCTTTGGAGTACGACCAATGGCACGAAAAAAGAAAGTAATTGACCGTCCGAAACTTGAGCAAGCAATCAAGCAAGCAGAGAAGGATGGTCCTCTCAAGAACCGGGGCGCACTGTGGGAAGCTGCCGCTGACATTTATAATGGTATGGATGTCCCCGAAACTCTTACTCATTCCGTGGTCTATCTGCGAGTGAAGGAGTGGGAAATCGAAGTTAAAACTCCTGTCGGCAAGCGTGGTCGGGCTGCTGGCCCGATGAGCCAAGAGACCAAAGACAAAATGAGGGAATCTCGGAAGAATAGCCAAACTAAATCGGAAAAGTTTTCAAGTTCCGAAGACGCACAGGAGCATTTCGAGGAATTGAGAAAATTCATTCCTAAACGCTTCCATAGTTTGATTGCTTCAATTGCTAATGGTAGTCGAGCCGCTGCGGTCAAACTGAATTGTCTTCAGTGCTGTGGTTATGCCACCAAAGAAGTTAAGATTTGTACGAGCAAGAAGAGTTGCCCGTTGTGGCTTTTCCGTCCTTATCAGACTAAAGCAGAGGCAGCAGAATTCGATGCAGATGGCGGGAATGACCCCGAAGTAGAAGTGGCGGCAGCATGACCTCTGAAGAAATATCAGCGTTTAATGAAATAGCCCAATGGGTTATCATCTATGGCATCTGCTGCTTTGGAAAAAGTAATCCTTATGAATGAAGAACGCACAAAAAAGCTAAAAGTAATAATTAAACAATTGAAGAAGGATGGCGTGCGTTGTACATGCTCCCCTAACGGGCGCAAATGGTCACTTCCTTCTGCGACTTGCCCCGGCCACACGAAAGATTGTGAATTATATAAACAAGCAAACGAATTGATATGAGATTTGCAACCAAAACAGTTACGAAAGATAAAGGCGACAGACTGAATCTTGATAGATTCCCGTCTGCTGGACCACACGCAAACATTACTGGAATGAAGCAAAGGTTTTGGGGTGAAGATGCGTTGTGTATTAAATGTGGCGTATATCTGTTCTGCGTTGACCAGCAAACATACAACAGGGTATGAACAATGAAAACAATAGAAATAGATGGTTGGAAAATACAACTTCTTGTTGATGATGATGGGATGCTTGAAGTATGTGTAAGCAACCATGATGACTCTGGCGTTATCGCCACCGACACAGACAAATGGGGAGATAATGAATGGGGAGAAAGATTCACAACCGAAGAAATCGAAAAAGAACACATAGCAACCCTTGGTTAATTAAGTTGTACATAAGAGATTGTTAGGGAATAAGGTGTGAAATACCCGGTAGTTGGGCATCGCCCCATAGTCGTAGTCCGAAGGTAAGTGGCAAGTATGGTTGCAAACTGCCCAAGCCCAGCCACACCTTTTCCCGTTTTTTCAATAAGGAAAATACATGAAGAAACACAAGAATTGGAATCTGTTTCCTGAAAATAGAAAAAGGACTGTTTTTACTTAACAAGAGTTAAGCGAAATTGGCCATCAAAAGGCTCTAATTCCTGTTGTGACTGTCCTTCCAACAAAACGATAGTTGTTGTGACAGACTCCGTGGATGGGCAACACGAACAAACCAATGTTATTTGGAGGAATTGTGAAGAGGCTAGACAAAAGAGGCGATGGTTTGGTAGGGACCGCTGTGGTCCAGAGGCTAAATGGTTCATTCTACAAGAAACCGCCGAAGCCATGCTGGAGATAAGAAAAAGGAAAACTAATGAATCACAGCAGAAGACCGTTTGATAAACAACAATTAATTTTTATAGTAGATACCATTCTTTCGGCTGGATTGGACTCTGTAGAAACAACTAAAAAATACGGGGAATACTGTGATGGATGTGCGTCCACAACAGGAATGGCTCTCGCAACTCTCTTCGCTCAACTCACCGGAAATGGTATGGCAATTGATGATGCCATTGAATTAATTGGTTTCCAGCAATGCGGAACAGATATCATAAAAGGTAATCATGATACCCGTTCGTATGCAGTTAAATTTGTAAATGATTTTTTCAAAAGCTATTTACAAAGCATTTCAGCAGAAATAGATTCTTTTAAGTATAGGATGATACCGGGAACACACAAAAGAACTACAACAAGTGGGCATAAAAAAAATCCTGTAAATGGATTTAATTGCGAAGAAGTGTTTGTAGAAGTGTGTAAGGAACTGTATAATGATGACCAAGGCAATGATTTTGAGTCTTGGATATGCGAAATGGCAGATGTTGGAGAATTTAGTATTGACCTCGCTATGCGAGTAACAGGCGGTAAAATTAAATTTCCTGTTTCTGTAGGTTCCAAAGAAAATATGCATGTCGAGATTATTCATACTGGAAATGTGTAAATAACAATGGCGAATAAAGATACAAAATGTCCACATTGCAATACGTTTCCTGTTGGAGATAATGTGTGCGTGGACTGCGGCACTACAGCGTGTGAAAGATGTGCTAAAACCAATTTTGTAATTTCCGGTTTGTGTACTAAATGTGTAGAAAAAAGATTAAAAAAAGTCGGATTAGAAGCAGAACAACATCATTATTTACACAAAGTCACAAAAGAATGGGTGTACGACATACGACTGCTTGGATTAACCAAGAAAAGAAAACAATATAAATACAAAGTAGTTGATGAAATAGTAGTAGAAGATACAGAAGAAACAATTGAAAGTGGAAAACTTTAATAAAACAAACCCGAAAATGGAGTAGTTATGTCACAGTGGAATTTAGCGAGAGTATCATGTGTACCTGATTCTGTAGAAGTTCGTGGATACGCATTATCTTCAGAAACAGACGGACGATACGCATATGGTTTTATGGATAATCCCAGATTAGCTAATCAAATCATAAACGCATTGTGTAGGGCCGATGGAGTAACTGCCGAAGCAGTGGCAGATGGGGCTGAACCTCATTATCTCTTAGATATATCCTTGGATGCTAAGATTGAATGCCAAGACCGTATCTTGCGTGGCGAACTATCCGTGTTACAGTGTAACGGCACTCCATTAGCTTACATTATGACAAAGAATGATATTACAGACAAATTACTAATAATCCTTAACGAAATGAGAATTAGTGTCTAATGTTAAATATGAGCAATAATACAAAATGGCTCAAAGAAAAAGCCGCACAAGAGGATAATCAACCTATATCCGCAGGTGGGTTGTATGCCGAATTAGAAAAATGTGTACCTATTGTGGTACAAGTGTCACTCCCGGCGTATTGGAAAACAATGATATTTCCAAAAATTCAGGAAGTAGAGACTAGATTGCCGTGCGGTGGCAAAGTACTTATTTGTCTTAATTTTGATGGCGATTGCTGGGGAAGCATATTTATTTATAATAAAAATGGTGAAGAAATATACAAAGATGATTATTTCGAGCCTTTTGTGGAAGAGTTGATTGAATGTGATGTTGCTGTGCCTATTGAAACTTCTCCCGCACACTTTGGGGTAAGTAAATATCATATGAAAATAAATTGGGTGTAGTGTCTGAGAAGGTACTCACCAGAGAACCCCCGCAGGAATCGTGCGCCTGTGGGGGTTTATTTTATTTTATATATAAATGCCGCTCCTTATTCATGTTACGTTAATTAAGTTGTACAAGGTAGAGTGTGAAATATATAATGATATTATGTGTTTGTTGGTTTGTCTCCTTAACAAACTGTTTAACAGCAAGTCGATTATCATCTCTGGCGAAGAAAAAATAAATCCCTTTTTTTTATAAATACTGTTGATTATTCATGTTAGATTAATTAAGATGTACATGGCTTGATAGTCGGGCTATTAGCTCAATTGGCAGAGCAGCGTCCTCCCATTCCTAACAGAATGATTTTATAAGACGTTGGTTGCAAGTTCGAGTCTTGCATGGCCCAATGTCTCCCATTGTTGAGATGCCTTAACCTTATAGAGTAGGTTAGGGCATCTTTTAATTAAGTTGTACATTATCACACATGATTATAGGATGCTACACATTACATTTGTATTGCGACGTACCAAAATGCACATACAACAATAAAGGGGGCAGTTATATACCTGATGAATTTACGGGAGAGACTGGGGGAGAGTGTAGGAATGCTGCAAGAAAAGCAGGATGGCGATTGTTAGCTGATGGCAATGCGTGTTGTCCTGAATGTAACAAAGCAGGAAAGGTTGTTAATTAAGTTGTACAACAAGGGGCTACCTAGCACGAAAGGTAAAGTAAATGAATCATTATAGAGTTAAATTCACAAGAGCGAATAAAACTGTCTATGGTACAGTAGATAGTTATTCAGAAGAAGCAAAGGCCGCAGCGAAGAATGGCAAGTGTCTTGTTGAAGATGCAGTTTTGCCAAAACGCTACATCGTTGATGAAACTGAACTTGTTGATATACCATTTAATGTGAAAAACATAGAGAGTGGTGACGAATACGACAACTATGTAAAGGTTGCCTTTGATAAAGCTCAAGCAACTTCTGCCGCACTTCCCAAAGGGTTGCAAGTCGGCAATCTGTTTAGCATTGCCGTAGCAGACGGAATGGCATGGTACGTTGTTACCAAAGTGAACAAAAAGACTTGTCGTATTGATTGGCGTGGTTTCTGTGCCGACCGATATGTTGACCGTCATTTTGGATATGGTGGGATGTTCCCAATTCATCAGGTTCAACTTTTCGTTGAAGTAGAACACGTTTTTGAAAAGAAAACAGGTTAAAGACATGAATAACAAAAAGTTAAGAAAAACTTATAAATCTACTTATTTTGTAGTAGTTTATCTCAAAGATGGAGTGCTTAAATACGCAATTCCTAATCCTTTTAGGCACCCTGATTGCGAAGCTACCGTAGTATTAAGTAAGGCAAAAAGATTTGAAACTAAAAAAGAAGCACACAGTCATTGTAAAAAGTATAATATTAATCATTATGAAATAAAAACAGTAGAGATTAAACTAAAACTCATTAATTAATAGGAAAACGAATAATTATGGTAACTTTAGTAAAAAGAAAAGGCAAAGCAATTAGCATAGGGTCTGACAGGTTTTGTTTTGACATAGAAAACGGCGAAGTAGTACATAATGATGCTTCCAGAGTAGGATGTCAGCAAAAAGATTCTGACGAGGGTGGTAATCAAAACGAAACTAGTTATAATGAAGCGTTTGAATTAGCTCAATTCGCTTGGGAGAATTCCATGTTCGATAACATGGAAAATCATAACTAAATCTTGCATTGATTAATTAACTTGTACATACAGGGATACAATGGCACAACGAAGATATAAAATAGAAGATAAATGTCCTAAGTGTGGGCAGCGTGGTGAGTTGGTAGTCCACGAAGAGGACGACAGACCTACCGTAGCTAGATGCCACAAATGCGGTCATACACTAACGGTTGAATGCGTTAAATGATTGCTTGGATAATAATAATTGGAGCAATTGTCGCTGTTGTTATTTTTTGTAAATGCAACGCACCGCCCAAAGTTCCCAAGCCTATTCCATGGGCGCATCAGAAATGCGGATGCTGTGATGAATTGGTATACATTCACGACCCAAACCTTAGTCGATGCCATGATTGTCATACATTTTGGTGTCATAAATGTGTACGGAACCCAAAAGCCGAATGCAATTGTGGAAATAGTAATAACCAAGAATGTGTAGATGATATACTCAAGAATCCACCGAATATCCGCACCCACTATGACAAGGGACTCCAAATGTGGGTTAAGTATTAAAGGATAAAATATGTCACTCATACCAAAAACATATACTGTAAAACAGCGGATATTAATGGGCATTGCTGCTCCGGTTTTGATGTTTTCAACTGTTTTTGGTGGTGTTGGAATGGCTAGTTCCGACACTGTGTGGGTGCATCGAATTGGAATATTACTTTGTATTCTAATTCTACCTTCACTTGGATTTGGTTCATGGCTCTGGGGAACGGCGACAATGAACCCAGAACATTTGAATAGTGATGGTACTATCAAAGCAGAGTATATTGATTTCTATTGTCAGGGCGAGGAATATTAAATGTCATTCAAACCAAAAGTAATTTCAGATGCCAAGGATGAATTGGACATTGCCCTTGAGAATTTCCATGGGGACCATGAAATTGAAATTCTCGCTGGGGCTTGTGAAGAAGCAGCACGTTCCCTCATGGAATATGATGAATGTGACGGCATTGTAAATGAACTTAACGATGCGGCGAACAACATTCGTCATAATTCTACAGGGATAGTATCAGACAATGTAGACGAAATAGCGAATTTCGTCTATCAAATCAATTGGAGTTTCATCTAATGAATTGTTGTGAAAAGACAAAGAATCTCAAACCTGTTAAAGAGAGATTTGATGAGCCACATTGTCCCACAGATTATGAGATGCAAGTTTTTGAATGTGCATGTAAAGTTTGTGGTGGATTAGTAGAGATAAAAGGAAGGGCGACAGAATGAGTGCAGATAACGGAATTTACATCCTCCCGATTCTTTGTAGTAATAAAGAATCAACCAAAATTCCCAAGATTACTTGGGTGCGGTGGCGAGTCATTGAGGCAGGGGGAATTGATAATGTAACATTTGAACCTGACTGTGACGATGGACATTATAATGAAGAACAACTTGAACGATATTTCGGTGATGCACCGGAGTTTGAGTGTGAACATGAAGCTATCCTTTATGGTCATAAATTAGCAGAAGATATTACCGTTCTTGAATACGGAGTTTCCATTCTTGAGCAAACTGATTATAAGTTTAAGAAAAAGCATAAAGCGGTCAAGCCCTCTCCCCGAATTTACAAATTCGATGGTGGAGTTGATGAAGGAATATTGTGGCTTGTCAATAGAAATGGTCACAATATAGTTAGCGTTTCTCGTCTACTGCCTGACCAAACTGTTGAGCCTATTTCAGATGAAGAATGGCAAAAAATAGTTGATGTCGTTGTTTTGGCACCTGAATTCATCGAATTAGCAAAAGAGCAGTATGAAGCTCTCAAAGACATAATCAATGCTGCCGATAACAAGCAACCATATAATGCCCAAGAATTAGAAGATAATTTCATGAAGTATTGTAACAAATTCCGTGACCTGATGGAAAGATTAAAAGAGGAAGTGGCATAATGGACTTCACTCCTGTAGATGATGAAAAGCTGATTGAATTGCGCAATTGGGCAACTGAAATGAAAGCCGAAGGCACCAATGACGAACAAGAACTTGTGAAGTTATTGTTCTGGGCAATCGACCATATGACAATGGCATCCAATCCAGAAATCTGCATGAAAACTATAAACGTGGCGAGTACAAATAGGATGTTGGCAGGTTGGGCAGAGGAAATGAAAGCCGAAGGCACAGAAGATGAACAACCACTTGTAGAGTTGATGTTCTGGGCTATCAAAAAAATCGAAGGTGAAGGTAGGAATATAACAACTTAATATTTCTTGCTGGTTTATTCAAAGTCTTGAAAGTAAGTGAAGTAACATTGGCTTTAGCAAACCAATGTTGCAAAATAAACCCAGTTTGCCATAATTCTATACCGTTAAAGGATAAGTAATGAATTCTATTCAAAAAGCAAAGCGTATCCAAAAACACATGCCGGGAAATCGGAATATCTATTGGGATACAAAATTCCAATGCTTTAGAGTTATGTCCCCTTTCTCCCCGTCCTTGACAAGAAACAATCACTACGAATTAGTTAATTAAGGAAACACACATGAAATTTGTCATACATTACAGTGTTCAGAATGGTGGAGATGGTTCGGCTTACCCTCAGTTTATGGAAAGCTCAAAACTTGCAGAGTGGGACCAGAACCACATGGGAGGGATGGGGTGAAAGTTGTGATGGACAAATTACAATTGAATCTGATTCACCCATGACATGTTTGAAAGTCACCACGGCTCTTGGGTTCTATCTCGAAAAAGAAGAGAGTAGTTGGGAAAACGATGGCGACAAAGAAGAGTTTTTGGCTGACTTCTTCCCTGATGGTATCCCGCAAATGTCTGTAACAATCGCCGATAAAAATCATTACTTCATATGGGCTAATGGTAAAATACATCGTAAGGATTTTGCTTATATCCCCGGAAAAGAAGCCGAAGCTACAGAAGAAGGTCGTATTGCATTGGAAAAACTACTCAATGAGAATTAAACGAGTTATTTATACTTTCATCGTCAGTATGATTATGGGCTGGTCCTTCTTAGAGATGATTTCATGCTAAATCAAATAATTATCATTTTAGCCTGTTGTGTTGCTGCTGCTTTAGTCGGCGGTAGTTTTATAGCAGTCCTAGGTGGTGATACCAGTCATATTATCTGTGGTGCTATCGCTTGTGTTCTTTGTTTTATTGTGGGTGGCATTAATGGGTGGTATCAATCAGTATCATTTAATTAAGTTGTACATGGATGGGCATGAGAATGACACAAGAAGAGATTGATAAAATCGACAACGCTGGATATGAAGCATTTGCTGCTGGCCTTACAAGAGAAGATAATCCACACAGGAAAAACAGCAAAAAATACTTAATTTGGTTGGGTGGATTTGACGAAGTGTTTGAAAAGCAACGCTGGTCTAACGGGTATCCGTCAAATTAACGGAAACTGACAGACGTTGAGATTCAGTATGTTCCAGCCTTTATCTTTAAAACAAAAACAAACAAAAAGGAATAAAAATGAAAACATTATTGATTGCAGTATTGTGCCTAGCGTGTTTGGGTGGGTGTGGCAAAGGTGAAAAGCAGGTAAGAAAAGAAATTAAAAATAACACAAGAACCGTGGTTATTGATGGATGCGAATACCTGACATATGTTGATTCTGACTCCATTCCCTATAAAGGTTTCGGATATGCGGGTATAACCCACAAAGGTAATTGCCGATTCTGCAAAGAGAACTAAAAACTAAATAAAATTCTAATCCTTTACCACCACCCTGAAAGGAATGTGTAATGCAAATTCACACGAACGAACAGTTGTCTGCCGTAGGACGAAATGGAAGAATGAAACAAGTTGGTCTGGACGTTTTTGACCATGAAGGAGTCCTGATTGTTTCACCAATCAACACACAATGTGTAGGTAATTGTGAAATCCAAATGGATAAGCAATTGGCCGAACAGTTGATTCCAATTCTCAAAGATTTTGTGGGAGGTGCGAAATGAGTAATCAAATTACCATTCAACCCACGAAATTCGTAAATGTGCGTTCAGGCAGTAGTACGCTCGGAGTGCGTGTGTACGACAATTATGGGCAAATACATGGGAAAGCATACCTGACGACGACCTTGAAATCTTGAAACTTGTTCTTGAATTGGAAGATAAGGTTGTGTGCGCCATGATGGACTTTCTCCAAGAGGACCAAAAGACTATTGATATCGGAGGGAATTATTACTCTTGGGATGAAATCAAATACTTATTCCTTGATGATGAAGAAATGATTAATGATGATATGTTGAAGTGTGACCACTGTGAAAAATGGATTGATGTAGAAGATGCCATTTCACAAGGAACGCACCATTCATCGGAAAAATGGTGTCCAGAATGTGTAAAGGGGAAACAAAATGACTGAATATGATGAATATAATTGGGATGATGAAATCTCCCAGATAACAATTGAAAACTTAACAATTAAATTTGATGCAGACCAGATTACTTGTGGCGATGATGAAGACCAAAAGAAACAGGCAATACATGAAATCAATCTGGTGTTACAACGAGAACCCTTTGGATTGGGTGCGCAAATTATAAGTAAATAAACTAACCACCAACCACCACTAACACAAGGACGAACGAACTATGAGTAGTAGAGAACACCCTAATTCTGGATTTACTGTAAATGTAATCAAAATACAAAAGTTTCTAAACATAAAGGAATCAGAACAACTTGAAACATTCCTTGAAGAACATGATTGTGAGCAAGCACTTGAATTAATCAAAAAGGAATGCAAAAGATTGGGACTGCCCAAACCATATTGGTTGTTTTATATGGGTGAAGAAACTGTCCCCGGCGAAGGATTAGAAAAAGAAAATTGGTATGTTCTTTATGATGAAGATGATTTGTACATTAAGACAGAAAAGCCAGAACTCATTAAACTTAAACAAAAGGGTCTGGCACCAGTATTCGCTAATTGGTCTGAATGGGGTTGAGCATTAACCTTATATATAGATGCCCTTCCTCTCTACAGCGGGAGGGAGGGTTTTGTTTTCTTTTTAATTAAGTTGTACATGGCGAGGCATGGAATTACACACAGCACAAATACTAGCAAGACAGTTGATGGACCAGCATGGCTTATCACACATCCCTTTTCAGTTTGATAGGTCAAAACGCAGATTGGGGCGTATCCGATGGAAAAATGGTATTTGTCAATACATTTCTTTATCAAAATACATTACTGTACTGAATGAAGAAAAAGTAATAAGAAATACCATTTTACATGAATGCGCACATGCACTCGTTGGATATGGAAATGGACATAATTCAGTATGGCGACAAAAAGCAATAGAAATTGGTTGTAATGGAAAAAGGTGTTCATCTACTCATGTTCGGACAGAAGGTAGATGGCAAGGAATTTGTCCTGAATGTCATACTGTCCATCATCGTTATCGTCATACTAGAGCAGTCACTACAATAAGAATTTGTGGAAAGTGTGGTGGAGAGTTCAGATTTGTAGATACAAAGAAAGAAGCAAATATTAGTTTGTTCTCACAAACTCTTCCTAAAGCTCTTCCTCAATTTCAACGTAGGGCCGTTTAATTAACTTGTACATGGTGAAATATGTCAAATAAAGAAAAAACTACGGTGCCAGACATTAGAGTGCATGACCAAGGCTCTATATGGATGTTTTGGCCCATTTCCACTTCCGCAAAAGATTGGGTTAATGAAAATGTAACCATTCCACTTGATATGTCACTGGGACCGCATTTCCTTGTAGAACACAGATTCGTTGATAATTTGATACAAGGTATGCAGGGAGCAGGACTTACAGTACAATCATATTAAAAACAAACCACATGATAAAAAAAACCAAGTCATTAATTAACTTGTACATATGAGGGCATGATGAACAAAGCAACATTAATAGAACAGCTTAAAGACGTAGCAGACGACGCAGAATTTTTCATGCTGCCCTCTACTGAATCAAAGCACTACGTTAAGTGCGACAGCATGACTACCGTTGACAAAAACGAAGACAGCGATGTTGACGAAAACGGAAACGTAATCCCGGCTGGAAGTGTATTACTTTTTCTAGCCTAAAAAAAAGTTGTTAATTAAGATGTACATGTAGATGTACTGAACAGGACATACGGCAATCAAAGAGTAAGAGGCACTTACTCGCCGAACAACAAGCTATGATGGGAGAATACGATTATGGCTAATTCAAAGAAGCAGAGTCGAGGCCGAGGCCGTCCGGTAGTTTACAAGGGCAAGCTCGCCAAGCATATCGCTTCGCTGACAAGGAAACACGGCGCAACGGGTGCGAGAAACATCCTTCAGGCCGAAGCTGGTTCCGACTTGGCTGCGATGCGTTCGGCAAAGATGGTCCCCGAAGGTCTGGGCATCTCGCTGCCGACCATCCTGAAGATTGCGAAGGCACAGGGCGTTGTGCTGAAGCGTGGTCGCAGGAATGGTTCCAAGGCTGCGTAAGTAGCCTTTACCCCCTACGGTTATGGAAAAAGCCTCTGGTTATTATACTAGAGGCTTTTTTCCATTCCATTAGTAAAGTAAAGTTATGCCAAATAGTCGAATAGCTAAAGCAGATGGGGATTTCCCTCAACTTATGTCACGGTCAATTATTAAAAAGCATAAGGGGAAAATATATCCTTTTAGTAAATTGCCTCTAACTGCCCAATTGAGCATTGCTCATTATATGGGTGTTGATGGTGCTGCATGGATGCAAAAAGATGATTTCGGAGTTTTCGATAATGGAAGTCGATACATTATTGAAGGATTAATATCCAATATGGATAAAATTGTGGCTCATTATGGCACAATGGAAATTGGTTATGTTATTCTTTCTGCTGAGAGTTTGAAAGAATTTTGGAAAAATTGCGAAAGCGATTCTTCTAAGCATTTTGATAATTTTGATGCTTTTCATAAATGGTATCAAAGTGTGGGGAATCATATCAAAAACCCAACGTGGCCTGTTATACTAAGTGATTTTGATGATGAAATCTTACAAGATGGTTGGCATCGTTTCCATGCTTATATCGAGATTGGTGCAACTGAAATACCTGCGGTGTGGTATCCTGACTCTGGGGTGACGTTGTTTGATAACTAAATTATTTAATTAAGTTGTACATGTAAGAGCATGACACAAGAAATATACAATCCTTACCCAACAACCAGTGAGAACTACTAGAACTATGACTAGAACACAGAGGCGAGGCATAGCGGCGGCGATTGGTGGTCTGTTATTGACACCATTCTGCATAGCAATGCAACATTATTGTTCCCTTGCGGGTAACATTAATGGTTTTCCTTCATGGATACCAATACCACTTCTGTTAAGTGCAATGATAATTGGATTTGGTCTATGGGCATGGTGCGATGCTGACGGACCCCACGATTAAAGGTAAAACAATGAAAAAAGAAAACATATTTTTCACGGTAATTGACACCAAAACTGGCGATGAACATCGTGCATGTTTTTCGGTCAATGTTGATGGTGCGACTGAATTTGAAGATGATGTCATTGCGGGTGGCCCAACGATTTGCCAATTCCCGGTAGCAGGAATTACTGTTGCCCCTCAACAAATGGCAGAATTGGGGCATTTGTTAATTGCCTTATCTGGTCACGAATATGAAAAAGACTCTGTTGAGGAATTGCTTGACGGATATGGGATTGGACTGGTTTCAATCTTAAAACGGTTCGTTAAGTTTATTCACAATCAATTGAGAAAGGGAGGTGAACTGTGATGAAACGCATTGCCTACAGGATACTTCGTTGTATGATACTAAGGGATGATGGACCTTGGGTAGAGTTTTTATGTGAACTAGATAAGCGAATTCACGGTAAAAGGTTTTTCCTTCAATCACCGGGAATGGGTTGCCAAACTTGGGTATCAGACTCAAGGGCAAAAGAACTCTTGGAGCAAAAGCCAAGAATGACCAAAATAACTGAACCCTTCCAATTTGAAGTTAAATCAGATAAATGGGTATGTAAATCTTGCATGAGGGAATTCGACTTTGCCGATGGCATTGGTCCTAATTCTGTCTGTCCCGGCGAGGATTGTCCTTCCAAATGGGAAGAAATAGGCAAAACTCATCCTGACATATCTGCATCTGTTCATGCTTCTCTTACCTAAATCATTTAATTAACTTGTACATGAGAGGACACTATGGCAGACACTACAGACAAAACTGAATTTTGCCGAAATTGTGGAGCGAACATCCCACCAAGGGAAGGTGAAGGTACTTGTCCTAAATGTGACCCATCAACTCAAATTTGTGCTTTCATTAATGCACCCAACGATAATCCCGAAAAAATAGATGATTGGGAAGGTTTCTTTGTTAAACAGAATGGGTGTGAATTGGAACTTTATGGTGCTAGAACTTTTTATTATTGGCATCCTGACGCTCCCGGTGAAGCATATATTACAGTCTTACGAAATAGACTGATAAAAAAGGTAAAAGAAAGCGATAGAGAATACGCCGCTATCTATATGTTTTTTCAATCTCAAAAAGTTATTCAACAATTGGGAATCACTAATGAAAAAGAAAACTAAAAAGAAAAAAGTGAAAGCACTTATCGTTGTAGTCGTATCTGACGATATGGGTTTGGACTATTGTGAAGTAGTTGAAGCAACATATCAATCTGCGCTTATCACTAAAGTAGAGAAAATGCTTCCCAAAATTGTAAAGGATTTTTACGGCAAGGATATTGGCGAAGACGACATAACTGACATACTTGATGGTGACGCATGGTGTATTGTAGAACAGGGTTTCCTTCAGGTAAAATTCCTCTAAAGGTAAAAAAATGAAAGCAAAAGTATATCATGCAGCGCATCCTTCCTTTGGATTTAAGAAGTGTGAATTCCCCAAAGGATTCACGCATGTAGCAGATGTTGAAATTCGGGATTTGGCCTCAAGAAAAGAGTCCCAAATAGCAAATCTACAGGCATTAGCATTTCAAGTTACTAATCATATTCACGGTAATTGGACAACAAACAATATGGTGGATGGAGTAACAGTAACCAGTAAAACACAAAAACCACGTTCGACTTCTGTTGGTGATGTGATAGAAATCGAAGGAAAATACTACGAAGTTGTCAGTGGTGATTTTGAGGAACTTCCAGAAACGGGGATACAATGCGGATAAAATTCATAACTGACGTAGAACTAGAAGTATTCAAAAATGTCATTGCGAGTACGGAGTCTCTTGCTACCGAATCATCCAAATCTGGAGCAGTAGTATTCAAGATTGTTGATGAGAGTACGATAGAGACATTAACTACCAAATCATTCAAATCTGGAACTGAAATAGACATTAATGTTTTTAATAGGCGTAAAGTCAACGATATTGATATTCGCTTCGGGGATGGCAGTGTTGCTTATCGTGTGAACACAGAATGGTTTGAGGTATTATGATATGACACAATCTGAAATTAATAATAAATCTAAAATTCTAGTAAGAGTAATGCAAAAACTTCCTTTTATTCAAAAGGTAGTTCACATCGCATTAACTGGTCATTGGACCAACATAAATAGTGTACAGTTTACTTTTGATAACGGCAAAACTATCAGAGTAAGAGGTCCAGAGATGTTTGTAGAAGAAGTTGTAGGAGAGCATGGTGGCATACTTCAATCTAACGATTGGACGGAAGAAATACACAAATTATTGAAAGGATAAAAAATGGCAGACGCAATAATGAAAGAAGAATTCCAAAAAGCAAATGGAAAAATGACTGAAATAGAAAATGGTTTGGTAAATGCTCAAGAAGATTTGGGCCTCAACGAAACAGC
>Ga0233412_10000636_pt1 | contig 19949 bp, 21 predicted proteins | sample Na_anoxic_4_MG_FD_180667 | JGI IMG/M metagenome (GOLD analysis project Ga0233412, IMG submission 180667) | Seawater microbial communities from Saanich Inlet, British Columbia, Canada - Na_anoxic_4_MG | ecosystem: Environmental > Aquatic > Marine > Inlet | place: Canada: British Columbia...
ATTTATGTGGAACTAGTGGATAACTCTGATGAACTGGGTTATACTGAACGGGGAGATGGGGGATTTGGTTCTACTGGCAAATAAATGTATGATTGTAATATTACAAGGGATGGATACGATAGAGATTCGAATAGATGAAACAATTAATACTAATATTATGAAATTAATGAAATACTTTAATGTCTGGAAAGGAAAGTTGGGTTCGGTGGAGGAAGCATTTAACGATGTGAGTGGGTCTAGTATGGTTATGGAACTGGCGTGTGTAATGCGTGAGACGAAGATACAGTTACTTATAGAACAACATGCGAAAAAAAAAGGGATGACATATCATTCTCCTATGGTATTGGGTAAACATTCTAGGAGGATGTCTCTAGGTTATTCCTATGCTAGTTGTGGAGATTCAAGTGAAATGGATGCTAGCCATGAGACAAATAGTTTAGAGGAATGTCAGTTCGAATTTAAAACGAATCAATCTACTGGGGAATATAAAAAATTAAATTTAATAGCAGTAGAGAGAGAGATTGACCGTCAATATTTGGATGTTAATCACCAATTTTCTGCTGCATTAGATATATTGGCTAGTTATTTAAAAGGTCAAAAAATAATTTGTATGGAATCTAAAACAAGATGTGAAATGATGTTAAATAGGTTAATGCTACCAGCAATCTTTATCTCTTCATTAAGTTCGGTATTGATTGAGGTGTTAGATAAATATACCGTTATATTTGCGGGTCTCTCTGCGTTAGTTGCTTTTTTGTTGGCGTTGGTTAATTATTTAAAATTGGATGCGGCAGCAGAGGCATATAAAACGTCCTCCCATCAATATGATAAATTGCAAACAGCAGTGGAGTTTACCTCTGGGTCCATCTTATTATTTAATAATGGGAAACCGTGTAAGGAGATAGAGGAAAATGTGTGCAAACAAATAGAAGACGTAAAAAAATGTATATCCGAAATAAAAGAAACGAACCAATTTATTGTGCCTAGAGCAATACGTTATCAGTTTCCGGTAATTTATAATACAAATGTCTTTTCCATTATAAAAAAAATAGATGATCATCGTAAAAAACTAATTACATCTCTCAAAAATACCAAAAATGAAATTAGGTATTTAAAATATACTTATGTAGATAATGACTCCTATAGAGAGAAAACACGCCTATTATTTCAAAAAAAAAAAGAACTTATTAAAGAGATTTTATTATTAAAGTCGGCCTTTTCCATGATTGACCAAATGTTTCGGTTGGAAATAAAAAATGCGGAAAAACAACAGTATAGTTGGTGTAAGTGGTGGTTAACGATTGTGTTATTAGATCATGTTGAGTTTAAACAACAAAAAAATACTACATTTGATTGTTGTACAAAATATATGTTAGATCCCGAGCAAATGAACCCTTTTATTATGGATTTGATTGATCCATATAGAGAGAAGGAGGTTTAATCTTCGTCGGACAGGTCATGCCAGTTGTCGTCCTCGTCAGAATCTCCCTGAGGTTTTTTTCTAGGAGCAGGAGGGGGAGATAGATTGTCCGATGCATCATGAGGTCGCGCAGGAGGAGATAGGGGAGGAGGAGGAGATAGGGGAGTTAGCGCGGTGCCTCTCTCTTCTAGGATTTTAAGGTAGGCCTCTAATTCATTAATTCTTGTAGCCTGGGTTTTTGACTCCGATTCCACAATTTCTAGGTAGTCCGTCAGTTCGTTATGTTTGTTTTTTAGTTTTCGGTGTTTCGTTTTCTGCTTGGTCGCTTCGGTGCTATTATTAGCTAATTCTTCCTTTTGAGTACTAATAATTACAGATTGTCTCTCATTGTGAGTAGTATTTTGTGCAAGGCGTTCTTTTAACTTTGCATTCTCTTTTTCTAATTTATTTTTAGCGCGTTCCGATTGGTCGATCTTGATATGAAACTCCTTAATGATTGCCTTGGTCTCATCCTTACCGGTATTATACTCTTTTAATGCTTGTTTATGTTTTCCACTAAGAATATGTTGCTTAAATACTGATCTGGTATTAAAGAGCACATTGGCATTGCAAAAACATTTGTGTGGTTCTCTCGTGCCTCGCCAACCTTTTTGCCATGGACAGTCGTCTTCATACGTATTTGTATCGGGGTTGAAAACTGGTTCATATAATTTGGGCGCGGTGGTTAATGCTGTGGAGGAGGACATGGTTATGTTTATCTTATTATCTTTAACTATTATTTCAATTTTTTAGTTATATGTGAGAGATTAAATAACTCCTTTGAGTATATATGAAAAAAGAATTTGTTATTTTTTCCTTTTTTATCTTTTGTGTGCCTATTAGAAGTTTATTGGTCTATATGGCTTATATAAATAGATTGGTTGATGAGACTCGCCGCCCTGAGGTGGATAAGGATAATGCCGTGAAAGCGACAACTACCTCCGTAGCTAATAAAGCGGCGACTATTCAGTTGATGGCGTTATTTACGTTTGGGGTAGCAATATATTGGTTGTTTATTTCTTTTTCGGGTTTGCTTTCGGATGTATGGTGGAGTCCGTATCGCTTCATTCATGCTATTAATTATTTGATATTTTCGGCATTGGTATATTTAAAATATGAATATGCATTTATTATATTATTATTGGATTTGCTATTTGGCGTAACCGTATTTATATTACAGAATTACGATTTTATAAGTAAATATGTCCGTGAAAATATTACCGATTATATAATGCGATATAGTATTAAGTTTTCCTAATATTCGTATAATATAAGTGCTATAACGATTAATATGCTCGCTATTATTTTACGTAATGATAGTTTTTCTTTGTTAAGCATTACTGCTAGTAAGGTGACACCTATAAAGGTGCCACACGTCCATAATACATTAGCGCTACCTAAATCATCCGTTATTATTAATAGTTCATAATAATAATAACCAGATAAAGAGTATAATAGCATACCTAGGTATTTATACAGTGCTTCTTTATGGATAGAACTATAGTTTAGACTATATTGAGCAATTATTTCTATTATGACTAATATTATAATAATAATCCATTTATTTATTTTATAATTCATATATTAGAATAATATAACAAATTATCTTTTCGCGGTATATTTACGACGCCGCTGGTTTACGATGGATTCTCTCGCTTTTTGTTGAATGCTTTTTCTAGTATGTTTTTTGCTGCGAGGGTTTCTTCGGGGGTTGCTTCGGGGTTTGCGCCGGGGGTTTTTGGCGGACATTCTTGTTTGGTGTTTTCTTTTTTGTGATTTCTTCCTTTTTTTTTTCTTTTTTACAGGTGTAAAATGATCCATACTCATCATATCTTGCTCGACCATATCCTGTATCGATAAATGTTTATTAAAGGGTGTTATGCCGGCATGTTCGTTAAAGGTTACTCTATTTCTTTGGGTTTTGGTTCCGGTTCTTGCTAATGAATGCTTACTAAAACTACTAGGCATTATATATATGTTATAGATTATTTCATGGATTATTTCATAGATTATTTCATGGATTATTTCATGGATTATTTCATGGATTATTTCATGGATTATTTTTGTTTTCTAGTTAAAAGAGATAATCCACATGGTATTATAAAGTTACTACAAGTTGCGCTTGCCGTGCTAAGGGTCGGCATATTTATCTCCATTTTTCCTGATGCGGCTTCGATAATTACATCTATCGCATTTGAGATTATATTATTATCGATTAATGCAATACACTCTGCTTTTTTAGTTTCCTCCAACTCTGACTGAGCCATAATGTTTCGGAGTATGTTTAGTGCTAATACTTTTTTCGTTTTTCCAGGGATGGGTTGTGGTTCTAATGCTTCCATAATTAATTTCACATAATCAAACACCTGATTAATGTCGTTTATTTTGTCTAGCGTTAGGATAATTTTATCTTGAATGACGTCTAGAATGTCTTCTTGGATGTCTACTTCTGGTTCTATCATTATATAAAATTGAATATATTATTATTTTATATGCTAGGTGTATGGATTATTTCGTCTACACCGATGGTGCATGTTCCAACAATGGACGCTCTAATGCAAAAGCCGGTTATGGTATCTATTTTGGAGAGAATGATCCTCGGAATGTATCCAAGGCGATTGTCGGCAAACAAACCAATAATATCGCCGAGTTAACGGCTATTATTGAAACCTATTCTCTGATTGAACCGGATCTAGTTGCCGGAAAAACGATTTGTATCATGTCCGATTCCATCTATGCGATCCGATGTGCAGGAGAATATGGAGAGAAATGTTCCAAAAAAAAGTGGGGTGTAGGTAAAAAGAAATCCATTCCCAATGTTTTATTGGTTAAGAAAGCATTTGAATTGTATAAGGACAGTATATCTGGGGGACTGGCATCTGGTGGACGGGTGGTATTTATGCATGTGTTGGCGCACACTGGTAATAAGGACATTCATTCTATAGGAAATGACTGGGCGGATAAGTTGGCTACTGGGTCTATTTGTTAGCTAATAGTGAGATTCCTTTGTGTATGTGTATGCGATTAGTGCGTAAGAAGTTCTATCCCCATACTTACATCTATAGGCGGAATTATGGGTAATATTATAGTATAAGAATATATTATAGAATGGAAAAGGAAAAGAATCTACTAATGTATTTTCATACTTCGGTCAGAAATATGGCGTTATTTACAATGGCGAGTTTTTCTGCGATGGGATATTCACAATATCACAGAAGTAAACATGCTATCTATAATATTTATCTTATCTTAGTGAGCCTATTCTTTATGATGGGGTCCATATATATCGGTTATTATTTAATAGAAGATATCAATACATTCCAAACGGATAATACACGCGATATTATGAAAAAATGGATAATTTTATCCAAAGGGACTATCATAATGAATACAGGGACACTCTTATTGGGTCTATATACGTTATATAGAGAAGGAAAACGCATATTATGGTCTTAATTTATTAGAAAAATAAGGGAAGAAATGATTCAATTGGGACATTTATAAAGTAAAAATATAGGTATTTAGAATCTAGTATTTAGAATCTAGAATTTAGAATCTAGTATTTAGAATCTAGAATTTAGAATCTGGTATTTTTAGAATCTGGTATTTAGAATCTAGTATCTTTTATAAACCTTGTAAATGTGGGCATCTTCAATGATGGACGCGTAGTCATTGATACTACTTGGTCTTGTATGGGTATGGGTATGGGTATGGGTTGGGTTTTTCCCTGTTTAGGACTGAATACCTCCTGAGTTGGGCTTTGTAAAGAACCAATATTATTAGGACTTGATAGGCTTCTTTTAAGTTGGTCTTCTGTGCTAGGTAATGGTTGATTGGTTGGAGAATTCGCCTGACTAATACTTCGTGTCATTTTATTCAGAGATAAACTACCATAATCGGTCGCGCTGGATTGTGAAAAAGTGTGTTTCGCCATAGTACATAGGTGTGTTACATTTTTTACAGTGTATCCTCTTTGTCCTCCTTGAGAGGTTTGTCTCGTGTAAATATACATGTCTTGATATTCTGTATTTTTTACGGAAATAGCTACATACACATCATCCACGAGAGTTTGTAAAAAGGTATTATTTGTTTGGTTTGTTTTGGTGATATATGCGTTTAATTGTTCCAAAAAGGTATTTGCTTCTGCTTCCGAGAGATTGGAATGAACAATGTTATACAATAATGCTAAAGTCTGTTGTCTCCAAATGTAATTTTCTACGGTTACATCATCTTTGGGATTAAACACAATGTCTATCTGTTGCGGGGCTACTACTTCGGGTAAGGTGTAGGTGAGTTTTGCTTCCTCTGGTGCTTTTATTGGTTGCCGTATGTGGTATTTTTTGGTGGATTGGTATGCCATATTTGGCACCGTATAGCTATTACTCCATTGATTCGTTTTATAATTATATATTTCAAACCCTTCGGCTACTAATATAATTTCCGGTTGATAGTTGTAGATTATTTCGTGTAAAATTTCGCTGTATACCATACCGCATGTTTCTAAACTATCTGCAAAATGGTAGGTATTGTCGTGAGTGGCTGCGAGGGTTTGTAATAGGGTAGAATTATGGTCTAGACCAAACCCGATATAGTAATCTTTGCTTTTTGATTTGGTGGAACTAGCGTGGGAGGCTAAAGAAGCGAATGATTGCGTTTTTCCCGTTGGGTTGCCATCGGTCATGAACAGGTGGATAATTTCGGTGTGTGGTTTTTCCGCTAGTTTATCAATAATGTTTTTAGCGGTTATTAGAGCGTCGAGTATATTAGTGGTACCTCTCGGTTGTATTTGTTGAATTTGTTGAATTAATGACGGGGCGTTTGTTGTATTTATTAGCGTATCGTAGGTGAGAGTCTCTACGCGGTTATCAAAGAGTATAATAGTTATGTAATGTTCGTTATGGGTATCTTCTAGCATCCAATTAATGATATTAATTAAGGTAATAATAGTCTGTTCCATTTTAGAACTGGAATCTGATGGAGTAGTTATGGACATGGAACCTGATCTATCAATGTTAAAAACATAATGGTATAATGCGCGCGAGAGCAGGGGATGTATCTCTGGTAGTTCCGTTGGTGCTTCTAACTCTAAAATGGCCATATTATACTTGGCATTTTTTAACGATATGGGGGTACCGTTTGTTATGGAGGCTTGCATAGTGGTAGAAGTGTCTTGCATCATTTTATAACTTATTATAAAATGATTAACTTAAATCAATTTTTTATAAAAATCGGATTACTTACGTTTGGTTCTACGTTTGTTAGGATTGCGTTTGGATTTTTGGTGCTTCTTGTGTTTTCTTGGATTGCGGCTTGGCTTGCGTCTTCGTTTGCGTGTTTTGTTGGATTTTCGTTTTCTTTTTTTGGATTTGGATCCTCCTTCGGACATGGCATCAGACACACCCGGGCAGTAGGCATATAAACAATCCAAGTACTCTGGAGACGGCACACTACACGTTAAATCTATTATTACGACGTTATCGTAAGGCCCATTTTCTATCGTATATAATATGTCCGAAAGTTTACATTCTTTGTCATCGGTGAAAATGGTGTCCTCCTCATTGAATGTAACATGTTTGCCGCCGGATAAGTTTTTATCAATGGGAAAATTTTTCCAAGTCCTTTCTCCACATTTTAATATTTTTATGAGTCCTAATTGCAGCGTTTTAGAGTCTGTGTCTTTTAAGCCTTTATTTTTGTACGTTTTATCATAAAAACTACCTCCTTGCGCTGTATCTCCTTGCGCTTCATCACTGATCTTGTTGTACCACGAATCATAACCAAACGCCGCATTATCATAATAGTTCTCAAAATCGGCCCTAGCCATTGTGCTATCTCTGAGAGAGACCAACGAACATTTATTCCAATACTCTATAGCGCGTGATATCCGATCACTCCCGAACTGATCATGCACTTGTCTCGCTCGTTTATAATATGGTGAGTTATTTTCGGCAAACTCCTTTATGTTTGCACCAATTGTACCCATGGTATCAAAACGCGAATCGAGGCCGATGTCCTCAATCTCTGTCATCCACTTTTTGACTTCGCCGGAGCTGACATAGTTAACTGTTCCAGGAGTTGAAGCTGTTATTGTTACTATTTTTGTAGTATATTCGCTTGGCACAATTGTTTTATCTTGGGAAATCGTACCGTGTGTTGTTATAAGAATAATATACTCGGGCTGGTCGGTCTCTGGCTGCTGCGCCCCCTGACTTACTGATGGCAAATCAGGGGTCTCTGGCTGCTGTGCCCCCTGACTTACTAATGGCAAATCATCTAGAAACGACAAGAACGAATCCCCATCGGTACGTGAAACCTGCTTTTTATGCTTCGCGCTAGCCAACCAACTGGGCAATGAATCTGGGAGGATAGAGAGTTTGGGGGAGAGGTTTGAAAGAGGATCGAGGACTTCGCCTTTTTCATCCAGAAATCCCTCCTTTACCAATAGTGCTTTGATGATGCTACCGGCTTCGTAATCGTAGGTTGAATTGCAGCAGGACCGCTTCTTCTCACTAGGGTAGACTCTGGCTTCCTTTCTGGACCCTACTTCCGCAGGTACACGTTTTCTTTTGGTGCTAACTTTGTTGCTAGTTTCGGTGCTGTCCATCCTGTCCATGATGATATACATACATATAATATTAAAATATCTGGTGTTTTGATGGTAAAAAATGTTTATATCCTAATTTACTTAAATTAATATTTGTAAATTATGATATGTTAGAGGAGATTGATGGGAGTAATTTATTGAGTCATATTATTAATCCGTTGTCTGGATATTTTATATGTAATCATTTTATTGGGGATGAATTGTTCTCTGGGTTTGATGGTTATACAGATAAAATTGCCTTGCCGTCGGGTGTAAATGACCTTTTACAAAATAAAAATATGGAGTCTATAAAACACTATGATATTGTGTTGTGTCAGGTAGATTTTTTTGATTATTTTATATCAAAGGTATTGCCTTTATTAAAGAAGAAAATTATATTAATCACGTCTCAATGGGTGTACCCGGCGATAGAGAGAAATGACAAAACAGACATGGTTTTGGCACATCCGAATATTATGTTGTGGATCTCTCAAAATCCCATTTATGCGAATCATCCTAAATATATGGCCTTTCCTTATGGAATAAATATGGCATCTCTCTCTTCCTATTTTGATTTTTTGTGGAATACAGGTTCAATTAACAAAACGAAACCCGTGCATTTATTACCGCTAACCGTGAAAGACTGGTATCCTGCGGAACATATTCGTAAAAAATATCCCATATTTGGCAAGGAGTCGGGGGAGAGATTAAGTTATGTATCTTATTTAAAAGAATTAGTTAAATGCAAGTATATTATCTCTCCGGAGGGGGATCGTCCGGACTGTTATCGTAATTATGAGGCAATTGGTTTAGAATGTATTCCGGTTTCTAATATTGAGGAAGGAATGTTTAAAGAATTATTTGGTAATAATATGGTATATAGTGATGCGGAAGAAATGGTGCGAATGTGTCATACCGAGAGAGATTATGTGTTGCCTAATAGTCGGATTATTTTATTAGATTATTGGAGGCAAAAAATAATAGATAAAATGAAAAAGATTATTTAAGCCCCAAAGGTATTTTCAGAACTATACCGAAAGTATAAGAAACCGTCTTCATTGATGTGTTCGTCAAACACAGATACTATTGGCATATGAGTTACTGGTATAGTTCCCTTTTCAGTAAAAAGAAATATGGCTTTTTCAGGAGCTAAGTGCAGGCGCTTACGAATGATATAAAGGAATTGTCCGGTGGTAAGATCCTTAGTTACTAGGAATTTGTTTTTATCTAGTTGTGGTAAATCGATGGAGTGGGATACAGAAGGCAATACTATAATGGGTATTTTGTTAGGATATTTCACCATTATACTGGCTGATTCTGCTTTACGTTCTTCTAATGATTTATTTAAGATAGAAGACATTATATATATATAATATTATATTTCTATTATAAAATGATTTAAAATAACGAAACTATAAATAGTATTAATGACCGATCCAGAAACATATGCTTTCAGCGCGGATATTAACCAGTTATTGTCTCTAATTATTAATACGTTTTATTCTAATAAAGATATTTTTTTGAGAGAATTAATTTCCAATGGAAGTGATGCGTTAGATAAGATTCGTTATGAGGCATTGACGGATGCTAGTAAGTTAGATACTGATCCTAATTTGCGTTTAGAAATCGTATGTGATAAGGAGAATGGTACGATTTCTATTAGAGATAGTGGTATTGGTATGACAAAAACGGATTTAGTAAATAATTTGGGTACAATTGCTAAATCCGGAACTAAATCATTTATGGAGGCGGTATCTGCGGGTGCGGACATGAGTATGATTGGTCAGTTTGGTGTAGGATTTTATTCGGCTTATTTGGTAGCGGAGCAGGTTACGGTTATTTCCAAGCATAATGATGATGAGCAGCATCGTTGGGAGTCTTCTGCGGGAGGTTCTTTTACGGTAGTGAAGGATGAGAGTGAGGCTCTAGGGCGAGGTACAAAGATTGTGTTGAAACTGAAGGAAGATATGTTGGAGTATTTGGAGGAGAGTAAGGTGAAGGGTTTGGTGAAGAAGCATAATGAGTTTGTGAGTTATCCGGTTAATTTGTGGGTAGAAAAGACGGAAGAGAAGGAGGTGACCGATGATGAGGAGGAAGTTGAGGAGGAAGTTGAGGAGGTGGTGGATGGTGTAGTGGAGGAGGTGTCGGATGAAGGAAAGGAGGAGGTGTTGGTGGAGGAGGTGTCGGATGATGATGATGCGCCGGTGGTGGAGGATGTGACGGATGAGACGGGAGAGAATGCGCCGGTGAAGAAGACAAAAAAGGTAAAGGAGGTATCTTATTTGTGGGAAAAGTTAAATAATATGAAGCCGTTGTGGACTAGGAAGCCGGAGGATGTTACGTTTGAGGAGTATAGTGAATTTTACAAGGGTTTATCGAATGATTGGGAGGAGCATGCGGCGGTGAAGCATTTTGCGGTGGAGGGGCAGTTAGAATTTAAGAGTGTATTATTTGTGCCGAAGAGGGCGCCGTTTGATTTATTTCAGGGAGGGGGCGAAGGTAAAAAGAAGATGAATGGTATTAAGCTGTATGTCAGGCGTGTATTTATCACGGATGAGAGTGCGGATTTGATGCCTGAGTGGTTGCAATTTGTGAAGGGAGTGGTGGATTCGGAAGATTTGCCCTTGAACATTTCGCGAGAGATGTTGCAGCAGAATAAGATTTTGCGGGTGATTAGAAAGAATTTGGTAAAGAAGTCATTAGAGATGTTCCAGGAATTATCGGAGGATAAGGAGAAGTATGTTAAATTTTATGAGGCTTTTTCAAAGAATTTAAAGTTGGGTATTCATGAGGATTCCACCAATCGTACAAAGATTGCCAAGTTATTGAGGTATCAGTCATCTACTTCTGGAGAGAATATGGTAAGTTTAGAGGAGTATATTGAACGTATGAAGGAGGGGCAAAGTAGTATTTATTATATTACGGGGGAGAGTAAGAAGGTGGTGGAGACATCACCTTTTGTGGAGCGACTTACTAAGAAGGGTTATGAGGTGTTATATATGGTGGATCCGATTGATGAGTATGCGGTTCAGCAATTAAAGGAGTATGATGATAAAAAGTTGGTGTGTATTACGAAGGAAGGTTTGGATTTGGGAGATGATACTGCGGAAAAGGAGGCGTTTGAGAAGGAAAAGACGTTACATGAGCCGTTGTGCAAGGTAATGAAGGAGGTGTTGGGTGAGGCGGTTACAAAGGTCGTGGTTTCTAATCGTTTGGTTGATTCGCCGTGTGTGTTGGTAACGGGAGAATATGGTTGGAGTGCGAATATGGAGAGAATTATGAAGGCACAGGCGCTTAGGGATACACAGATGGGAGGGCATATGGCGGGGCAAAAAACGATGGAGATTAATTATTTGCATCCGATTGTGAAGGCGATGAGGGAAAAGGTGGAGTTAGATGCGACTGATAGGACGGTGAAGGATTTGATTTGGTTAATGTATGATACTTCTCTCTTGACGTCTGGATTTAGTTTGGATCAGCCGACGGTATTTGCGAGTAGAATTCATCGACTAATTCATTTGGGTTTGGGTTTGGAGGAGGAGGAGGATGAGGTGGATGAGGTGGATGATTTGCCTCCGTTAGAGGAGGAGGATGATTTCTCTCCGGTAGAGGAAGAGGAGTCTACCATGGAGGAGGTGGATTAGGTATGATGTGGATTAGGTATGATGTGGATTAGGTATTAGATTAATTGTTAAAATAGATATATAATTATTTTTGTAAAGATAATTATATATGGGTATATCAAAATCTAAACTGTATACAAGAAATGAATTACTTTATGCGAATAGGGAAGCTTATAAGTATGGTATAAGTAAGAGTAGGTATAATAAATTTATAAAAAGCAGTGAGTATGAGTTGGCGGCGTTGAATTTTGATAGTTTAACGAGGGAGGATGTAGACGCGTCATATATAACGGCATGGAATAAATGGAAACAGACGCAATCGTGGGGAAATAGATACGTTAACTTGGATAAAAATATGCTGGTGTTTCTTTCAAATATGCCGACGAGTTTAAATGGGTTATTTAATGGATGTAATATTCCAAAAAAGCATGATGAATATCAGCAAGAATGTTTAAGAAAATTTTATATAATGACAAATGAGCCGATAAATAATAATTGTACGGTAGAGGGGTATGTTAATAACTTATTGGATTTATTTAAGTATAATGATATTGTTGCCGGAATAAAGGAAGAGGGTAATTCAGGTGATTGGAGTTTATCACAGAGATTAGATAGTAAATGGGTGCGAATGATCCGGGATATACGTAATAGTGGTCTGAGAGATCTCTCTAATTTGAAGTTCATTAAAGAACTATGTGAAACACATCAAGATGTATTGTATGATAGTATGAGTAGTAGAATAATTATTTGAGATATATATATATACATTTAAATGTTTCTTATTATTTTATGTAATGACTACCGAGGTGGTAGAGATTGTCCATCCAAATATTACAATGTCCATTGGTAAATCCGAGGTATGTCCGTTATGTTTGGTTGATTTTGTCTCAGATAAGAATATTGTTGTGCCTGATTGTGGTCATTCGATGCATATAAGTTGTTTTTGTTCTTTAATATCGTATAACTTAAGGGATTGTTCCGTGTGTAAAAAACCCATTGGTAATAATAGTGCACTATGTGCGTCTGGCGCGTCTAGCGCGTTTAGAATACCTACCCGGACAGGCGTGGTTGATGGGGTTATTGGGGGACGTGTTCCTACTCCGTCTCCGGCTATGCATGGCAGGGGAGGTCGTCTGGTTCATACGGTTTATCCGGAACTATATTCAGATGATAGCCATCCATGGGGGTAGTTAAAGGATTTAATAAGTTATTTAATAAGTTATTAAATTATATGAAAAAGATTGTTATTATGGTGTTAGCGAGTCGTAGTGCGGGGAATTATGTTAGGAAGGGTCCATATGATTTATATATTGAATTATTTTGGATACCTCTTATTAAAAGGGTTAGTAAGATACCTCATATAGATATTTTTCTATTGTTTTCTAAATCGTCTGAATTACGGGGGTATGAGGAGCAATTGAAACATAATGTAATAATAGATAATTTTGAGGGGGACGGAGGTGCTTTATTTATACCTGGTATTCTCGCTAAACAAGTGAAGGCATTTAGTAGGTTAGTAGATAAATATGATGTATTTTGGAATACCAATCTCTCTGTAATATTAAATATAGAGAGATTAGATAATTATGTGCAATCTCATGATATTGATTATCGGGGACATTATGTTTTTTATAATGAGATTCCTAAGCATTTAGACATGTATATTAGTAATTCAAAAAAAACCCAATTATTAAATACTTATAAGGGTCGGACATTTTTGGGAGGTTCTGGGTTTTTTTTGAATAAATTGGAAGTGAAGAATATAGTTGATAATAAACAGAATATAGAGTGGGGATTAGTGAATGATTTGAGTATTGGGTTACTTATGGATGGAGGATCATTATATATGGATAAGAACTATCGTTTATTGATTCGGAAAGATATGTCTTTTGTAGAGTATAAAAAGGTATTAGATGAGTTTAGTGGGCGTGGAAATAGTTATATAGATATTCGGTTGCAATACTTGACGGATAGTATAATGATACAAACAATTTCGGAATATTATAGGGCGATTTGTTCTTCGGGAGAGATATGATTATCGAGAACCATATATTGTTGTAGTATCTTTCGTAATTCTTCTTTTTTGTTTTGTTCGTTCGTATGATATAGGTATCCAGCGAATATACTACCTATGATAATGAATGCAATAAAATCGGTCATGATACTCTTTCGTGAATTATATTTAATTGTATATTTAATTGGATATGTGTTTATAGATGAGTTGGCATTGCCTCGGCATTATCTTGCAATAATATATCTTGGACAGATATATTTGGGGGTGCAACTGGTGGGGGTGTAACTGGTAGGGATATAACGGTTGGTGAGTTGTTTATAGGGGGGTTATATTCTAGGGTATTATAGTTAGCTATATGCTCCTCTGGTTTATAGGAATCTAATAATTCTATAGTGAATTCATTGTATATAAATAGATTCATAAACATAGATATAAAAATAATCCCTAATGAGCCTAGTAGGCCTATAGTAGCATAACTGGTTACATATATTAATATTAACGATAAAGAGTAACGGCCTGTTATCGAGGGCTTAAAATAAAAGTACAAGTATAAGATTAATAGTGTATATAATCCTAGAATGCTTAATGGTGTAATAGTATAGCAGGATATTACTATGAAGGGGCTCTGGATTTGAGTTATATTTGTACTTGGTTGTCTATCCCAAAAATGGGTGGGGGGGCAGACGTAACTATTAATAATAATGGTACTCGCGGTAGATAGGATCGTAATCAAACCTAAATGTCTATTTACAATAGCCCATGCTATTATATATCCGCACGTTTTCTTTTGAGGAACACTATGTATTATATATACATAATTACATTCCATGCAATGTTCTCTATGCTCATCCGCTGTAGTATGGGTCGTGTTTCTCCAATGTTGTAAGCATTCTTTATGAATGTATTTACTCGTTCCTGTACAACGACATGGATATATTAAAGGATTATTTCTTGTTTGTTCCTCAAAACAAATTCTACATGTGGCATTGTCCATTATTAATATAATGATATTAATATGTTTAAATTAAAATGGTTCCATTTTTGAAACCGGTTTAATTGAAAAGTATTTATAAAAGAAAAGTATTTATAATAGAAAAGTATTTATAAAAGAAAAGTATTTATAAAAGAAAAGTATTTATAATTGAAAAGTATTTATAAAAGAAAAGTATTTATAAAAGAAAAGTATTTAAATTTTAGGATATCCTCCGTGTAATTCTACGCTGTTATCATTGTTTTTTATTTTCCTTTGACCACTTGGATACACACGCATAATTATATTATATTATTAATATAGTGCATGAGGAGGGATTCGAACCCACGAAGCCTTTCGGCATTTCTATTTTAGGTAGATTTAAAAAATTTAGCTGTGTGATAACATTTTATTTATTTTGTTTTTATTTACTTTTGTTTTTATTGCTGTTTGGAGGGTTTTCTTATTTAATTGAAAAAGGTGTTGCTGTATCCAAAACGTTTTTTTGCACAATAGAAGGTATTTTCCAGCTCTAGCCGAATGAACGGAGGGGATTCGCACCCCTCTTGTAAGATTAAATTCTAGTTTGTTTTGCTGTATCTATTGTTTAGACACCCACCGTAGGGATTGAACCTACGACCACCAGGTTAAAAGCCAGGCGCTCTACCACTGAGCTAGATGGGTATAATACTTGGAGCAGGATTCGAACCTGCGCGTCGCAATGACAGAAGATCTTGAGTCTCCCCCTTTAGACCACTCAGGCATCCAAGCGTATTTTGCTATGTCTTGGGTTTTCTTATTTATGAAAAAAAATTGCTGTAAAGACATAATTGTGATCCCTGTGGGAGTTGAACCCACGACCATTTGTTATTTAAACCAACACTCTACCACTGAGTTAAGGGATCTGGGGGTTGCCCCCGTTGTTGTTTAGATATACTATATAATAGTATCATCTGTTTAAGTATGTATTTGTAAACAATATATATACTTTGTGCCCCCTGTGGGTTTCGAACCCACGACTTCCAGCTCATAAGACCGGCACTCTACCACTGAGTTAAGGGGGCAAGTTGGTAAGTTTTATTGGGTTCGCTTCTCTTACACTATATAATAGGGTGGTTTATTTAAGTATGTTTTTAGAATATTATGTAGAGCGCTTATAAAAGGTTGTACTTGGTCCACCAGCTAATTTCCATAAGCCTCCAGTATCTGCCTGTTTACTCTCTCGATCGTGGGCCTTCGCCTTATTGTTGTTCGTAAATACCGAGGCACTGCATTGACCAGACTCCTCGGAGCAAAAAGATGACTTGCCCCAAAAAACTCGATTAGACCAAGAGTTAACTGGCGTGGGGTCTTCGCCGTCAGCCCACGTTGGACTTACTTTTTGATTGGTAAAGGCCCAATTAACATTTGGAACACCTCGCCATAGTGTCCAACCTAACACATTCTCATCTTTTTCTATCATTTCTAAAAACAAGTTTAGGCGTTGTATGCAACCTGTAGAGCGGCCGTCACCATAATGAGGTACTGCTCCTACTTCTGAGACAAATAATTTGATACCGTGTGTACCTTGATCGGCTGCCCACTCTTGTAGTTGATTAAACCTCGTAAATTCTTTCATATGCTCGACATTTTTTATTAAAGGGGTGTTAGCATCGGTGCATCCCCATAAACCTGTCGAATTTATATCCATATATTGATGAACCGTATATACTAACTGTTGGGAATTTATGAGGCTGTCCATTATTGTATCTGAGCCCAATTCATAGCTAATCCCATATAATAGTGCATCGGCGGGGGATCGAGTTGTCCTTTGTTTTCCTTGGTCTGATGAGGCAGGCGTGTATATGGAGACGCCTCTTTTACCATGCTCCTTCGGGTCTATCTGGGCATGAATGCCAGACCAATAGTTTCCTCCAATTAATATTTTATTTTTTATGTTATATGGCTTATTTGTCATGGTTTTAATTACCTTTCCATATCCTCTTCCTACATCTTCACTATATACCTGATTTGGTTCATTCATTAACTCTACCCATATATTTTGCGAGTTATCATGGAGGTATTGCGCAAGCGATTTTTCCTCCAGGTGGGTATTAAGGTCCAATAACCCATGCCATAATGTTTCCATGCAGTTGATCCCAATGATTCTTTTCCAAGACTGCTCATTCCCTGATTCACATAGGTTTTTCACCTTTGTATAACTGGGTTTGTCACCGGTAAAACTTGCATTGTATGGACAATCGGATGCGTCTTGGTTACTCATATCATATATACCTGCTTTTAGGGGTTCTAAACACCCCACAGTACCTGGAATATTTACTGGGCACCATCTTTGATATACATGACAATCTATTATTATTACTACATTGCTGTAGTTTGTCCTTATATATTCTACCGTTTGCATATACCATTTAAAATAATTTTCATTTGGAGGTGCATATAACATTCCAAATTCATCCGAAACTCCCCGAGTCGCCCACCCATGAGCTAACTCAGATATAAAAGTAGGCATAAAGGGTAATCTAATTATGTTTACTCCAGCCTGAACTGCGTGCCTTATTTGTTTCGGATCTGGAAAAGAGGTAGCAAACGAGCTGTCGGGGGTATTAGGGTTGATAACAGGGGACTTTGTAGCACTCCCTTTATCCCAGGGCATAGGTTCATTCCATTTCGTATTCCAGCCGGCATCAGCATTTGACCACGCTAGTCCACCTCCACCCACTATAAATGGATTGGCAACTTGGCCTAGCTGTCCATTCGAAGGGGCTTGCTTAATATGCGAAGACAGATCTTCTGTGTATTGTAACCAGCCTCCTGTACTTCCTTTATGGTTGGTAAATTCGTCTGTACATTCACCGCCATATCCGCCTTCACTGCTGTCCTGCCTACCGGATAAACTACCCATATCATATGCTGAAAAATTAATTCCTCTATACCTTGTCGTGCTTACTATGTGATGGCCAGATCCGTCCCCCCGTTGTAATTCGTTTCCTACATGATAAATATTAAGTATTTTATCATTTATTATTATTTGTTTTAAATGATAACCGTTTGGAAGATTAGTAGCTGTTTTATTTAAAACGTCCCGATATAAAAGATTTTTACATGTTTGTTTAATATTTCCTACATATATATATTTTATTAAAGGATTTAATAAATTCTCGCTATCAATAAATACTGTAAGTTCCGTAGGGGTATTGCCATATTTAAAATATGCCTTATATGTTTCTAGGTCGTAAATATCTTGCATAGTTAGATTCGTCATTATATAATATATAATATAATATATATATAATAATATATTATATATGTAATTTATTATTTATTTTCAAGGTTGGCGAATAGATTAACGACATCAAGGAATAGACCTAAACTATATTTTATATTTTATATTTTATATTTTATAAATTGTAAATACTAGTTGGATGCTAGTTGGGTTTTATAATATCTTTAGTTAATTTGTTTATATATATATATATATGCATAAAACTAAACAATACTATATGTATCCTACAGTGTTCGATAGTTTGGGGTATAAAAAGCCTCCTAGTCTGGATACGGAATATGACGATCTGCCTCTCCGTCGTAGCACTCGGTCACGTAAAACTAAGCAACCAAGTCCTAAGAAATCAACTCGCAAAACCAGGAACTCCAGTCCCAAAACCAGGAGCGCCAGTCCCAAAACTATACCAGTTACATTGATGAATGGTACTGTGGTGAATGTATCTTCTGCTCTAAAAAACATCAGCGCGGTAAAACATCGCATACAGGACCTGCACGGTATTCCTGTAGCAGAACAAGAAATATATGAAGAGGACAAGCCAAATCCTCTATCTAATAGAAAAGGTAAATTATGTAAATTAAAGCCGTTATTTATGATTAATAAGGTACCTGTTCCTCCTGAATTTCGTAATTTAGATAATATTACTACCCTAAATCTGAATACTAATATTAGCCGTGTAATAATTAGCATTTTACTAAACCATAAAGAGGGGAGGGTAACTTATCCACAACTAATTCAAATAATACTCACAAATGACGACTTCCGTCGTCCTTTCAGTGGATTTAATTGCGGAATGGGTTTATTTATAATAAACCTTGGCGGGTTTCTAAAGGACTTTTATAGTAAAGGTATTATTACATTTGGACCTATTATTCTTCCATTAGACTTTGTTGACAACCATCTGGTGGAAGACCTTTCGCCTACTGAAATATCCGAGTTAATAATATCGTCAATCGGTATTTCGGATTATAGTTTTGCTTCCACATTTTTTGGGATACATGGCATACCATTAAACTTCCTAATATCGCTAAATAGAGATCATCCCTATATTGCTACGTTATTTTAACCTCTTATTTATTTTCAAGGTTGGCGAATAGATTAACGACATCAAGGAATAGACCTAAACTATATTTAATATAGTCGGCTTTGCCTTCTACGCAGGTTTTTGAAGCGGTGATTGCTAATTGTGTGTCATAAGATATGAATATTGTAAATAATGCTATCGCAAAATAGGTGGTGTAGAGAGATTTAGTTTTTAGAAATAAGGATACTACTTGGGCTAATATTAATCCTGTTATTCCTAGCATTAACGGCAATCCCCATGCAGGCGTTACTAATTTCGGGAAAAAGACAACTAGTCCCGTCGCAGCGAGCGTTAACCCTAAACATATAGCCATTATTTCAGTTAATGCTGCTGGACTCATCCTATTGGCTTTTAACGTCATCGGATAAGTATATAAGGCAAACGATACTAACCAGGCTATTAAATATAGGTGTTTCTCTATTGGGTGAAACGCAGGAACATACATTAATCGGAACAACAATACGATATTTACTATAAATAAGAGGACTAAGTAATTTAATAATGGGGTATTAAGGAGGTGTTTTATAATATATAAATGGCATGTGTATAGAAATACAATCATGAATAATAAATAGGCATAGGTGTTCAAAATAAACCTATTACAGGTTGGTTGTTTGTTTTTAAAGGCGCTGAATAAAATGATAATAGTGATGATAGATAATACGATTAGATGGTTCATTATAATAGTTATAGAATATAAAAATACCACTATAAGGGATATAATGGATGAGATTGTAAATAATAGGGATATAATGGGCGATATTGTAAATAATATGGATTTAATGAATATCTTTATAGAAGAAGGGATTGGAGACGAGGCGGGAGTAGAGGCTGGGGTAGAGGCTGGGGAAGAGGCTGGGGTAGAGGCTGGGGAAGAGGCTGGGGAAGAGGCTGGGGAAGAGGCTGGGGAAGAGGCTGGGGGGGAAGAGGCGG
>Ga0233412_10000637_pt1 | contig 19945 bp, 24 predicted proteins | sample Na_anoxic_4_MG_FD_180667 | JGI IMG/M metagenome (GOLD analysis project Ga0233412, IMG submission 180667) | Seawater microbial communities from Saanich Inlet, British Columbia, Canada - Na_anoxic_4_MG | ecosystem: Environmental > Aquatic > Marine > Inlet | place: Canada: British Columbia...
CCCATCTTAATGTCCAAGCCGCTCCAGTTCTTAAATCTCTAAGAATCTCTCTATCGATTTCTGCTGCAACTTGTTCAGAAAGTAATGCTGTTAATTCAGCTTCTGCATCAATGTTGTGAAACGCTGACACATCTTGTGCTAGTTCAGGAGTCCAAGTAGCTCTTAACTTTCTTTCAGTAACCGATACTGTAACAGAATCAAGTTCGAAAGAAACTTCGCCCATTGCTGATTCAGCTTCTAAGTCTGCGTATTGTCTGTAAGTAACAGCGAAAGATGTACCACCTAAGTTAGCTACCCCAGCTCCAGGAACGATAGAACCTGTAGAACCAGATGCTGCCCCAATGTAACCATCGAAAGTACCATCACCACAAGTAATACATACTGGGTGTGTTAAGTCAACCTCAAGGAAGATACAACCATCAGCAGTACAGATATCTCCATATCTTACAATACCTTTACCGTATCTTTGAGTAACAACTCTTACAGGAACTTCGTCACCGTTAGCCAAAATTACTTGACCATCCTTATCAACAACGTTAGCTGTTGGTGTAACGGCTAAAGATGCTAAGAAAGCTTCAGTATCCATTTCATTTCCATCAGGACCTAAAAGTCTACCAGCTCCAGTATCTTGGAAGTTACATAACTTAAGGATTTGTGTTCTAACAGAACCATCACCTGCGAATGCACTTACACCTTCACCAAACTCACCGTTCGCTGTTGTGTTACCAGTTGAACAAGCTGACCAGATAACTGGAACAGCACTAGCTACAACTAAAGTAATTTGACCTTTTGATTGGTCATACATTCCATCGTTATAAAATCTATCATATAGATTTTTAGCACAATCACTATAAGTAGTTGTGTCACAACCTGCGTCAACACAAGTAGAGATAAATGGCTCACCGTGTTTTGCAACACCACCGTCACCTCCAGTTTGGAAAGTTGAATCTTCTATTCTATCAGAAGTTTTAGGTACAAAGTAGAAAAGTTTACCAATTGGTAAGTTTAATGCTTGTACAGAAACTATGTCATTTGCTAACAATTTTGAGAATACTCTTCTCACGATTGGGAAAACAACAGTTTCAAAAGAACCTGTTGAAGCTCCACCAGCAGTACTAGTTTCAGTAATAAGAGAACCAGCTGTGTTTTCATACAACAAAGCGATGTTTTCTCTAACGTGACCATTAAGTCCTTCTAAGAACCCTAGGTCATTCCATTTTGATACGGTTGCTTCACGGACAGCTTTTTGATGCTTAAGCCCGATTTGTCCAACCTCACCAGATTTTATTAAATAACTCATTTTTTTTTGTTTTTAATTTTAATTTTTATATTCGTAATTCCAAAGAGTCTTCATTTTTTGAAACTCTGGATTTACATATACATTATTCTCAGTTATTTGTGCTGAGCCACTACCTTTAGTTTCATTGATTTTACTATCAATAGATTCTTTAATTGGGGCTTTAGTTGAAGAAATTTCTTTAACTAAACTCTTATAAGTCCCTTTAGACTCTTTAAGAGATTTTACCTCATCAAATCTTTTAATAATACCAACCTTTTCACCTTTAGTAGTTGTATGTTCAGTGAACAATCTAACTGTGTAAGTAAGGTTACTGTTAAAAACAGCTACCTCATTTAATTTTTTTCTGAACTCTTTGAGAGCGTCAACCATTTTATTATAGTCTTCCTTTAATGTCTCGTTTTCAGATTTTATAGAACTAACATCACCTTTTAGAGCTTTGTTTTCTTTAATCAACTTTAAGAACTTTGGTTTTTTAGATTCCGGTAAATTAACCCTATTAGGGTTACCGTATTTTCTACCTTTTAATTTAGATTTTGTTCTAGGGGCTTCAGACATTTCGTCTTCCATGTCATCACCTTCAGACATTTCATCATCCATGTCATCATCCATGTCATCATCTTCATCTAAATGGATTTCATAAATAACTTCATTTTCATTCATGTCATCATCCATGTCTTCATCATCCATTTCGATTTCATCATCCATGTCTTCATCATCCATTTCGATTTCATCATCCATGTCAAGGTCATCCATGTCAAGGTCATCCATGTCAAGGTCAATACCTTCCATGTCTTCATCATCCATTTCAACACCTTCACCACCAAGTTCGATTCTATACTCAGCACCGGTTTCATTATCCTTGATATCAATGTTGTCACCATCTTGAACAACTTCGATTTCGTCCTCTGGGCTCATTTTTTTGAACACATTAACTACATCTGAATCGTCCGCGTCAGTTAAATCAATAACATCCATCTCAAGTTCTTCATTATCATCAAGTTCAATCGATACGTCATCCGCATCCATTTCCTCGTCACCTAGCTCTAAGTCTAGGTCATCACCAGCGTCTAAGCCGACTTCATCAGAACCCATAAGTTCCAACTCAACATTCTCATCATCATCTTCGTCTTCATTTAAACCACTTGAACCTTCTAAAGATTCCTTTACCATTTCCTCAATTTCTGAACCCATAGTATGAGCCAGTATTTCTTTTGCGTTGGCTTTGAAAGCGTTGTCTATGTTTTCCGCTTCCATAAAAGCTTCATCGATAAGAGACTTTCCTGTTTTTGCCATTTTTCTTTTTTTTTAAAAAATTTTTATTATTACCAAACCACATATAATAATATGCGTGTTTTAACATAAATATGTTTTAAGTGTGGAAAAGTTTGGTTTTTTGGTAGTATTATCTAAAAAATGAAGATATTTATAACCATATGGGTTATTCTTTAAATAATTTATTAGGTGATTTGGTTACTGAATTAATTGAAAATAGTTCTTTAATGCCAAAAAATAGAGGTTTAGAAAGTATTGTGGGCCTAAAGGGTAGTATAGAAACTGAATTAAAAAAAGTATATAAAAATGTGTTAGGAAAAGACTTAAATTTACCAAAAATAGATGTTTTAATAGATAATGATATAAAAGATGGTAAAATAGCTGGTTTTAATCACCCTAAAAATGGTGAAAATGGGGTAATTGGGGTTAAGGAAAAAGCGTTGGATGATATGGTATACCTTAAGTGGGTGTTAACACATGAACTAATACACGCTTGTGTTGGTGAGGACCTACCTAAGTCTGAAGAACACCATGGTTTATTTAAAAAAATAGCCGATAAAATGGGGTTACCAAAAAAATACCAAGACTAACTAATTTAAAACAATATTTATATTATATGAAAAGGATTATATTAAAAGAAAACCAATTTAAAATGGTGATAAATCACAGAAGTGATGAAATACTAAAAAAAGAAATTTTAGAGGAAGGTTTTAAAGATTGGGCATTACTAGGTTTAATGACCCTAGCTTCAATAGCTGGAATTAAAGCACAAGACACCTCAATAGACTCATCCTATATAAAGGCTGCAGAATTAGTACAAGATAAGTTAGAATCTGGTGATGACGATTTATACCAAATATTTAATGACGCACAAATTAAATTGAATAGAGAAAATTTAGAAAAGCTAAAGTCTGTTAGTGAAAAGGATTTTGAAGACGCCAAACTAGAAGTATATAACACTAAAAGTAAGAGCAGACTCAAGTCCAAACAAAGACAAGGTTTTACTGTTACAGACATAAAAGTAACTAAAGACACTATTCTACCAAAAGATTCTATCGTAGTTATTGAAGATTCGTTAGAATTAGACGCTGACAATCTTTTTAAGACTGGGAGTTATATGGTATCTGAAGAATCTAAAAACAATATTATAAACATATTTGACGCTTTAAGTAATATTGGTGAAATAACTAGTATTACTATTGAGTCGTCTACCGATAAAGAACCAATAAGGTCGGGTAACGATGAATTAGCTAAACTTAGAGCTGAAAGTGTTAAGAAAATAGTAGATAGTTTTGGTGTACCTAATGTTAAAATAGTAATAACACCTAATCAAGGACCTAATGTATTTAATAAAAATATGTCGAAAGAAGATAGGGTTGAAGCTCGTAAACAAACTCAACAGTATAGGCATGTTAAAATAAGTGTTGTACAAGAAGTTACTGTAGAAACAAAAACAGTGGCTGCAAAAGTAATGAATAGATATGAAATAGAAATGGTTAAATTAAAACAAACATTTAACTCTACAAAATACAGAAAAAAGTTTTTCATTAAAAAAACACATAAAAAACCCAAATGTAAAAAGGTGAAAGTTAAGGGTAAATCAATCCCTTGTTTTTTTGAATAGTCACCGTAAATTCATAGTAGCGTAATAATCTACACTATAATGTGTAGTTATCTTTTTATAGGTATAGGTTTTACCGTTGACCTTTAAACCACCATCAAAAAACTTAAAATCATTACCTATATAACTTTCAGCAGAACAATAATTAACACCATATCTTAATAAATTATCTTTATGACCTGGTGACATATGCCAAATATAGACCATATACATTTTAGTTAGATTGAGTAACTCTTCGTGTGGCATATCGTTATAAACATTATATTCATAGTTAAAATGTTTTTTAGTAAATTTTATAAAATCTTTTTGTTCTACTTTACTACTAGCGATGGTAGCACCCATTAAACAATTTTCATAAGAATTATGACTACTATGTGATAATGATTTATCTTTAATGTTTTTGTTATTTTGACCTATAGATATTTTAACTAATTTATCCGACCATTTTAAAGGTTTTCTATCATTAACAACTCTATACTCGTTTATATAGTTAAATAGTTGTTTATCTTGTCCTATAGTTGTTAAACTAATTAAAATTAATATTGTTGTAAGTATTTTTTTCATAATAACAAATATAATAAAAATATATTATAATCACAACTTTAATAGTGTTTTATATAAAAAAATTATTAAGAGAGATAGTCTTTTAATGCTTCATATAATTCTTGGGGATTGGGATACTGGTTCATTTTTATTACAGTTGGCATCTTACCTTCCAAATCGAACTTTGGTGGGTAGTCCGTAATTTCTATTACATCACCCTCTATTGTAACTAGTTTATCTTTAACTATTGCTTGAGTTTCTTTATTCATATCACCTTTTTGTTCACCACCAAAAGATTTAATAATATGACCTATATTAATATTCTCATTAATCAAACCCTTTGATTTTAAATAAGATTGTTCTAAAATCAAATTAGCTTTTTCTATATTTTTATCTTTATCTTGTCTTCTCATAATAGTTATTTTATTAATAAATATCAGGACTAAAAAAAAAGACCCATTTCTGAGTCTTTTTAATAATTTAAAGATTTTTATTATTATGCTGGAACAGCAACTCTAATAACATCTTCAATTGGTGATTTAGCTGCTGATACAATTTCATAATCTAATACTGTACCATCAAGGTATTTGTGAGTTCTAGCCTCAGCTTCAGTACAAGTCATTGAATCAACAAGATATTGTGTTTTGATTTTTTTTGCTTTTCCTGTATCTTCATTAACTGAATCGAATTCTACTTTTACAAGAAAATAGTTTGTTAATTGGTCTCCCATTTTATTTTATTTTTAAATTATTAATTATTATAAATTAATACTATGGGATATATTTTTATTTGTGAAGTATTAGTTAGAGTTAAATCCAGACCTAAATGAACTAATCCTGTCACCGAACAATCTGTTAGTAACACGAAGTTGTTTGCCATATTCTTGTAATGTGGGTATTAAATCCATTAATAATTGTTTGACCCTTTCAATAAACTGTTCATCATTACCCATAGCATCTGAAAAATTAGAAAGAACATCTATTTTTCTTTTAAAACTTCTAAGTGAAGAAACCGCTTTTTTAGCTTGGAGTATGACATCATCTTCCATCACTTCACTTATGGCGGTTTTAATAATATCTATGAAAAAAACAATTTCTTTTGATATTTTCATTAGGGAATCACTGATTTCATTTTTATCAGCTCCGTCCATAACAGAATTTGCCACACCAGCTAATAAGTTAGTTAAATCATTATGACTACCAGCTAACACACTCATAGTTGTTCCAGCGTGTTGAGCCATAACGTTTTGGTCATCATAACCCCCAACCTCCCTAAGAAGTTCTTCTTTTATTATTTTACGAATATTCACTATACGTCAAAGTTTTCGTCACCACCTTCGTCACCACCTTCTTGACCACCTTGTTCTTGGTTACCCTGTTGTCTTTTTTTAGACAATATTTGTTTAGCTTTAGATATTTGAGCTGTATCAACACCCAGAAAATCCATAAAAGCCGCGGCTAATCCCGCCTTTTCAGGTACGGTATTAATTCTTTTTGTTACCGATTTACCCGCTTGTTTATTTAAAAAATATTGTTTAAAAGAGTTCATCCAGTTATCAACGTCTTTAATATTAAAAGAATTTTCATCTTCACCCTCTTCTCTGATGATTTTTTTAACCAATCTCTCAACGTCAGATTCGTTTAGTTTAATTATTTTTTTCATTTTTTCTTAATTTATTAATTTATTTTATTATATTAATACTATCTATTAATATTTCTTTTTTTCATTTTATTTTTTAAAACTCTTCTTCTAACATCTTTTAACGATACATCATCTTTCATATAACTACCATACCCTTCCTCTATATCTTCTTGTGGGTAATCAATATCAAATTCTTCTGGTGTATGCCTCATATATATGTCTGGATATAACTTTGACATTCTTCTTAGAATTGCGTCAGGATTTTTTCTCATATACCTAATCACCGATGGTGGTACATCTTCAGAATATTTACCAAACACATTTTCAATTCCTCTTTCTCTTGGGTTTGATACGTAATCTTTTCTACTTCTAGCCCCACTCATTTCATAGTCGGTCCTGTCTTCGTTAATGTTATTTAGTTTTTCTTCTCTAATAACTTTTTTAACTAAGCTTTCTAGAGTTCTTTCGTTTAATTTAATTACTTTATTTTTCATTTTATTTATTATTTTATTATTATTATAGGGTTTGCTAGTTAAAGAATATCCAACAAAGCTTTAGCTTCTTTTGTAAATTCCACATGGATGTTAAACATACCACTTTCCATCGCGTCCATGAATAGATTGGCTTCATTAAACAAAGATTCATTCATATTTTCTTCATTGTCATAAACCCAAATTTCCAAATCATCCATATAATCACCATAAATATCTTTAACCCAAAGTTCCTTTGCATCGTATAATGCCTCATACACATCATCATCATCTGTAATATCGATTTCATTTCTCCAATCCCCAACGACTTCATTAAATTCTTGTTCTAAATTTCTATCTTTAACTTTTGTGCCATCAAACATATCCAGTTGGTTTGGGTCTTCACTTCTATACTCTTCACCCTCTTCCTTGATAATTTTTTTAACTAACTTTTCTAAGTCTTGTTCTGTTAATTTAATTACTTTATTTTTCATATACCTTCTTTTTGTATTTGTTTCAAAACAGAAACAATGTAATTGTAATCATAAACAAATCGTGTTGGTAGGTTATTAACAAAATCCTCAACACCCATTTTTTCTTCGTTAAAAGTTAATTCCATTAAATCAAAAATTTTATCATTATCCAACTCATTTAAATCTTCCCATACACGATTCATTTCTTCTTGTGTATGAAAATTTTGGTTATAAGTGTTTTTCATCCACTCTTCACCCTCTTCCTTGATAATTTTCTTAACCAAGTTCTCTATATCGTTTTCGTTTAATTTAATTATTTTTTTCATAATTATTTTAATCACTAAATTTTTGGCCACTTATAATTTCATATAATTTTACCACTCTTTCATCGAAACCATCTAAAGCACTAAGGTCATACTCAAGTCTTTTAATTAACGCTTTAGCTTCATCAGTAAGTGACACATCATCCATTTCTATTACTTCCATTACTTGTTCAAATACCCCAACACCTGGTGCTCTACCATGACTTAATTTGTAACCGGGTGATATATATAAAACCTCATCATATAATTCAGCTAACTGAGGGTATTTCTCCTCAAAAGTATCGAAAGCTGCCATATGAGCCTTTTCATCATCATACATAGGGTCATCTTCATAATCATCTTCTTTGATGATTTTTTTAACTAACTTTTCTAAGTCTTGTTCGTTTAATCTTGGTATTCCTCTTCTATATGTGTCCACTAAGGTGTTTTTAAACGAATCTCTTTCTTCATCAGAAACATTAATACCCAAATGACTAAAATATTCTAATAATGTCTCATCAACTTGTTTATGGAAGTATTCGTCACCTTTTACCCTAATCATGTTAATATTTTGTCTAATGGATTGACTTTCCATATAACCTAAGGATTCAGCCCATTCCATAAAACTTTTAGGGTTTAATGTATTACCACCCTCTTCCTTGATAATTTTCTTAACTAACTTTTCTAAGTCTTGTTCTGTTAATTTTACTATTTTATTTTTCATTACAATAAAAATTTATTTAAATTATCTAACAAATCAGAATCATTTTCTATTACTAATTTTGTTTTATTATCTTTTGTTGATTCCATATATTGGTTTAGGTCTTTTTCACTAGAAGAAATCCAAGAACCTGGTGTTGATGGTGATGTAACAATATCCCAACAAATTAACTCAAAGTCGTCTTGTACTATATTCTTACCACCCTCATTTTTAAGTGAACCAACACCCCTTGACGAGATGCCTACAGTCCAACCTTTTCTAATCATATTAAGAACTTTGTCACCCACAGATGAAATAATTCCTGCTTTAAGATAACCTGGAGTTGTATCCAATTCCATTTTACCCATTAATGTTCTACCTTCCCACCATATTTCAGTTATCATGTGTGACACACGGTCAGCATCAATAATTGATGATTCGGGATGGTTTAATTCACCCAAGGAAGTCCCCATATCAATAAATTCTTGATATCTTTTGGCTTCTCTTTTTAATATTTCTTCTGTATAAACCCTACCGTTTTTATTCTCAACACCCCATTTTTGTAACACGGCGTATATTTCTATTTTATCTGGTAAAGTTCCATCTTGACCTAAATTTATGCCTGACTTAAACTCCCTAATTAAATTAGCATTTGAACAAACACCATCCTGACAAGTTAATTCAGACGATACAAATCCAGAGTCATACTCGACTATATACCCATAACCCTCTTCATTTGGTTGTAATATTTTCATATTTAATACTTTTAATATAAATATGCTTTAATTTTACTTATTACTTTGCTAATTACATTATATTCGTATATTTGTATATATTAACCTAAAAAAATCCGTAAAATGAAATATATTTTAATATTATTAAACTTATTTGTCTGTATTAACACATATTCACAAAATTTAGAATATGATTATATTGTAACAATTGAAGGTAAACAGCCATATGTGAATACTGATTGGGACTTGGTACATGGTATATTGGGTTCTAATAGATTAAATGATGACCTTGAGGATAGGGTTAGTGATAAACTATCACAACTTAGTTATGGCAACTATAATGTAAAGTCAATAAAAATAACGTCATATAAACACGGTGACTACATATACACCAAAGCAGAGGTACGTATTAATAAAAGTTACGATAATAAAAGTTATACTGTTTTTACCACAAGGGGTTCAATAGGTTATAATTACGTTAAAAGACATGACGAACAAGTATTTGGTTTACCTAAACGTCTATCAGATGCTTATGGTGGTGATGTTAAAGTATTTGGACCCTATATTGTTTGTGTTAGTGATGAAAATGGGGAATGTTTTATGAAATATAAACAATCATTCTACACTGTAGGTAAATAAAAAAAAGGGAGTATTACCCCCCTAATATTAATCGGTCTGTGGACCTTCACCATTTAACCATTCTTGTTTCCTAACCAAGTCTAGTTTTTCTTCCATAGTTTTAGGTTTTCTACTATTAATTTTTTTTCTTATAAAATTTAAAAGTTTCATCTTTTTCAAAAACATCGTTTATTATTTTTTCTGATATATCCTCTAAAATTGGTTTCATTTCTTTAGAGTTTATTGGTAGTAGTGGTTCCCTTTTAAATAAGGTCATCTCAACCGACATAAAACTTTTTTTATTGGAACCTATACCTGATGACGCCATATTAAAATCAACTATTGATTTTGATTTATAAAAATTAACGTCACCCAAAACCTCAAATAATTTTCTTTTAATTCTTTTTGATTTTCTTTTAATAATGGGTTCATAGTTATCTTCCAAACCCTCCTTAAGTTTACCCCAAGCCGATATTTGTATATAGACTGATTTTGGGTTCTTATTGTCTACTGTTCCTGAAATTATATTGTATTGGTGTGGTGTGTTTATTCTCATTTCTTTACCTCGTTTCATTTTCTAATTGATTAATTGTCGTAGGTGTCCCAACCTCGTTATATATAGTTTGTAACATACGTAATGCCACACTATATGGGTCACAATTAGAAGCTGGTCTACGGTCTTCAAAGTAACCTTTACCATCTATAGAAGATTGAGCCGGAATTCTAATACTAGTATCCCTTGTACTATACCCATAACTGAAATCGTCTACACTAGAAGTTTCATGTTCACCTGTCATTCGTTTATCATTAAATAAACCATAAACCCCCATATGTTCGTCATGAGTTAAAGATAATTTTTCTACAGACTCTTTAATTAAACTAAGTCCACCTTCTTTTCTCATTTCGGGGGTTGAAAAATTAACGTGACAACCACTACCATTCCAATCACCAGTTTTTGGTTTTGGATGGAATGATATCTTAACACCATTTTCTTCTGCTACTCGTTGTAAAATGTATCTAGAAACCCATAATTGGTCTGAACCATCTAAAGATGTTACAGGGCCAATTTGATATTCCCACTGACCTAACATAACTTCTGCGTTAATACCTGAAATATCTAAACCTGCTTCAACACATTTTTCTAAATGTTCTTCTACGATTCTTCTACCTGTAATATTATCAGCTCCAACACCACAATAATAATCTCCTTGTGGTCTAGGGTCTTCTTTTGGTCTAAAACCGAGTGGTAATCCTTCACCTTCTTTGAAATTTGGTTTTGTGGTTAGGGTATACTCCTGTTCCCAACCAAACCAATTAGCATTTTCTAAATCAGTTTTAGAATCAACAATCTTATTCTCTTTCATAAAATTCCTTAATTCACCTCTTTTATTTGTTGGGTGTAGACTTCCGTCTGGATTTAAAACTTCACAAAAAACTATATAGTGATTATCTCCCCTAAATGGGTCATTACAAGAAAACACTGGTGTTAAAATACAATCTGTATTTTCTCCTTTTCCGGCTTTAGCTTGTTTTGTAGAACTACCATCAAAAGACCATTTAGGTAATGACCAAACCATGTTATTTAATTTATCGTACTTTCTAATTTTTGATAAACCGTCAACAACTTTAGTTTTACTTCTTAATTGTTGTGGTTGATTACCGTCCAACCAGACGTATTCTAAAAAAACTTTTTTCATATATTATTTTTTATAAATTGTTATTTGTTATTAAGTATACTAAATGTTATTAACAAAAAAAAGCCCCCTTAAATTGGAGGCTTTTTATTTACAGTATTTCCTTTTTTGGGGGGTCGTCCTTCTTACCTCCAATAACCTTAATTACGTTCATGAATTTACCACCAAACACATAACCACCAAACAACATCATAGCATATTTAAGTGCTTCTATAATAATTTCAAATTTATCCATATCCAAACCTTCACCTTCGTTTGATTTGTGTAGTCCGGCAACCATAAGAACACTTAGTGTTATGTAATACACTATAACAGAAACTAATAGGTATACCCTACCTTGTGACCACTTTCCTTTTTCTTTTAACATATCTCTAAATACTTTCATTTTAAAACAATTAATTTATTCGTTATTAACCACCTAAATAACCAGGCATTTTAATTACATTTAACGTTATTTTATTTAATAATTCCTCAGATAATTTTTTCGTTCTTTTAACATAGTCTACACGTAACATACCTATAGCCCTCTTATTTAAGTCTATTATAGCCCACTGATAAGTTGACTTAACACCATCTTCTAGTAAATAAACTTTACATAGTGATTCTGGATAATCTTTAAGACTTGGGTGGTGCCATATTCTTTTTTCCATTAACGGCTGTAATGTACTTATACAAGCTGAAACTGGTATTGATTGTCTTTGTGGTTGTTGTCTTGCGATACCTTTTGATACCACCTCGTATGACATTGACATTTTTTGCATCGATTTTCCAGAATAAAATTCCCCACCATTATGGAATGAGTAAATAGATATTCTATCCGCGTCAATATCACCCAATATCTCTTCTAACTTATTTAATAACTCAGCGTCTTCGGTTATACACTTACCGACAGGACATACATCTACTTCCTTTTTCTTTAACTTATGTTTAAGCCAAATAGTTAATATAGTACCTAATATACCTACTAAAGCTGTTACTACTGGGATTAATGTTTCTAACATAATATATTATTCCACTAATTGACTAGGTTTTTTTTAAGTTCATATAACTTTAAAACCTTATCACTAAAATTGTTATTTTCTTCCGCCATCTTATAGACAACATCCTTAGTTTCTAGTAACTTTTCCTTAATATTAGTACTATTATTATTGTTTAAATGGTTATTAATAAGTGTTACCGTTTCTTTAACTAACTTACCCACTAATTCTTTAGTAGACTCTTCATTATTTTTTCGTAAAACTTTTAATATAACAACCTCTTCTTCAGATAAAGAATCTTTATATTTTTCATTAAATTTATTTACAGCAATATCTAAGAATTTTTTAGGGTCAATGTTATCTCTAACATACTTCTTGTCATCTGACTCATTTACGACTAATTTATCCGACATCAGCCAAGAGACCAAATTATTTTTTGACTCTTGTATTCTATCTATCGTTGATATTGATTTTTTTGTGGTTATTAGATTTTCTAATGATTCGTGAATTTTTTTAGTTTTAATATCTTTTAAATCGATATTATTTTTTTCTAATAAGTCTAATAATTTTTTTGATTGTTCTGTTAGAGATTTTTCTCCCCTAAAATTATTTAAAAAAGATATGTTTTCTTTTAAATAATCATTTGCCAACGCCTCACTTTTAATAGTTTTACCCTCTATATTTTTATAAACTACAAAGGCTGTCTTTAAAGTTTTACTCTCTTTTAATATTTTTAAAAAATTTTTATATAAACTTTTCCCCGTTTTTTCATCGGAAGTATGTGATTCTATTAATTTATCTAAAAATATGTCTTTCAATGTTCCAAAATTCATAATATTATTTTTAAAATAAATATGCCCTAATCTGTAAGTGTTTCGCTATCCTCCCCATTAATTAGTGAATCAATACCCTTTGTCATCATATAAATATCTTCATTCTTCTTTTTACCCTCTAACAATAGTTTGTCTATACTATCTTCATCACCCCTAAAACTTTCACCGAAACCACCTTCATCACCTCCAGCATCACCGAATCCACCACCTGCATCATCACCGAATCCACCACCTGCATCATCACCGAATCCGCCTCCAGCATCACCGAATCCGCCTCCAGCATCACCGAATCCACCACCCGCGTCTTCTCCACCAGTTCCATCACCCTCACCTTGGTCCATTGGCAACTCACCATATAATTTATCTATTTTCTTAAAGAATCCAGTATTTTTAATGATATTTGGTGTTTGTTCTAATTCGGCTGAAGCGGCCTTTTCTAGTCTTTGTTGTTCTAAATCTTCTAGTATTTCATCAGAAGACCAGTTAAATATGTTTTTCTTAGCCCAAGTATGTGATGTTGGTGCGATACCACCATCAACCCCAGCAACTAAATCTTTATATAATAGTACTTTTTCTTTCCACTGTTCAACCTTTAACATTTCCCCCTGTGTTGATGGGTTGTTTAATGACAGTTTAAAATTATTTAACTCGTCATGAAAACCTAAAATATAAAGATGTATTATGGCTATTTTGTTTAATTCCTGAATTATAGCTTGTTGAATTCTATTTATAGTTCTAGCAAATCTAATATCCATAAGAGCTAGATTTTTACCTTCTCCAGTTGGTTCCTCGAAACCTAAAAAAGTTTTTGGTACTCTAAGAGCTGTAACCATTTTTCTTTGAATAAACTGTATATCAGCTATTTGGTCTAAGTTTGATGCTCCAGGTAATGTCTCTATCGGCATTGAAGCGTTAGGGTCTCTAACTGGTACGAAATAATCTTGGTCTACCGCTAGGGTATTATATCTAATATCTGATTGGCCTGTTTGTTGGTCTACTTCTTGTGTTCTTTTAAATTTATTAGCGACCTTTTGCACATAAGACTCAACATCTTCATCATCAATGTTACCCACATATACCTTAAACACTCTTCTTTCTGGTGCTCTAGTAACACGATAAACTAACATAGCGTCTTCAGCTAATAATAACTGTTTCCAAATACGTCTAACCTTTTCTAGTACAGAAGTACCATAAGGTATTTTTCTATCATCACCAAGAAGTCTAAAATGAGCTATCTCCCAAGCGTTAAACTCTAATGACCTATCTTTCCATACAAAAGTTACCTCCCTTTTTTTAGTGTCGTTCTCATTTTCTAAGGACTCTTGGAATGGGAATAAACCGGTTTCTTTCCTTTCTATATCTATATTTGTTAACTGACTAGCACCAATAATACCATCTTTATAATCTATTTTTAAATAAACAAAATTGTCACCATACTTGCAAGTATTCCTAGTCCACATAGGTAAATTTGAGTGTATGTCTAAAACATTAAAGAATAAATCTTCTAAAACTTTTTTAATTCTAGAAGAATCTGAATATATAGACATTATTTGACCCTTCTCACTTAAAGTGCAACTTTCTTCAGACATAATATCTAAAGCTACAGCAATTTCAGGTGTGAATTCCATAGCCTCATAATCCATATAAGATGCTAACCTAGATGTTTCGTAAAAAACAGATTTTTGATACAATTCGTTGTCAACCTTTGACCATTGACTTTCTAAATATTTTTGTTGTTGTAGTTGTAACTTTTCTTTTTGAAAGGCTTGTTTAGATTTAGTTACAATTAAATCGTTATCTGTTAAATTATACTCACTATTTGTGATATTATTCTTAGGCCCACCAGGTTGACCGAATAAGTAGAATAGTTTTTGATATACTGTTAAATTTTTATTTTCTTCCGCCATTTTATTTTTTTATTCTTATTCTTATTATAAATATCATCAATAAAGATAATAGGCACTTTATCAATGTGAATATTTAATATGTAGTAAAGACAAGTTATTTTTTAAATCCAGGTAGACCACCGAATAACCAAGAGTATTCTTTTGTATTCTCAACACTTTGTTTGTCGTTATTAATATTGTCAGTATAAAAACCACCACCAACAACTTCATTTAAACCACCAACATCATCACTAGTTGTTGTTTGTATTGACCAACTACTAACCATAGCTTTAGCTTGACCTTTAGATTTTTCTAAATCTTTAAATGATGTGCTAGCCACAAAAAGACACATCCCTATAGGCATTAAAAGGTCATCATGATAACCTTTCATGTGGTCTGCTCTACCATTTTTAAAAACAAAAGTATCCATTTCATTTAAGGCTCTTATAGACCTAACTTTGAATGAGTCAACCATTATACCCTCCTCTAATTTAGAAACTATTGTATTTCTATTTTTTTGAAAATTAAGTCCTGGTAATTTACCATTATTCATGAATTTTTGTAAAGCTCTATTGTTCTCTACCGCGTCAATACCAACAGTTACATCATAGTAAAGTGATTTTTTAGCGTAACCCATTTCAATTAAACGTAAAACCACCGAGGCACCCCAACCACCAGTTATATCAACAACAATGAATGCATTATATGATTGTCCATAATGAAAACATATCTCCCCTAACACATCTGGAGCAACCTTACCATGATACTCACCAACTTGGTTACCAGTAGTATAATCCCAAATACAAATGCCGGCGAAATCATCAGCAGAACCAGATGAAGGGTCAGCTGCCAGTATGTATTGGTGGTCCTTTATTGGGTCTTCCCATATCCACATATTACCGTCCATCCACTCTTTTCTAATTGGGTCTATTACGTTTTCTTTCTTTTGTCTTTGAACATGTTTATCGTTAATAACCTTATCACCAGAACCTAAAAACGAACATAATAACTCTTGTGCTATTGAACGTTGATTATGATTAAGTTGTGCACACATATTTTCAAACCATTCTGAGGTTGGTTCCCACCCTTCACCAATTAAATGTGGCCATTTTTCTGAATTAAATTCTTCCTTAGTATCAATAGTCTCTTCGCCATCTTTATTCCTCTCTTTTTTAAGCCATGTCATCCCTTTATTATATCTAGGGTCTTCATACCACCTCATTTCAACAATGTTAAAATTATTATCACCAGATTCCGCGTTTATATACGCTTTATGGTATAATGGGTCATGACCATTTGGTGTTGAGATAAGTATTGACCTACCACCTGTTGAAAGTGATGGTTGTGCTGCGGTATAAAACTCCTCACCCTTATTACCTTCAATAAATGCTGCCTCATCTACAACTATAACTGATGGGGTATAACCCCTTAAAGCGTCTTTTGATGACGCAACAGCTTTCACTTCAGAACCATTCCATAATTTATAGTGTGAACTAGAATTCTTTTCACTATCAAACCAACCATTAGAACCAGCAGGTCTAAAAACATCCATCCAATCTGGTAATTGTGAGGTGAAATCTTTAACTTTTTTAAGAAATTCTTTTGCTGTTTCTTGTTTATTTGCCGCAATAAGTATTTTTTGTGTACTTTTATTTGAGGCTAAAGCGGTTAATATCGCTAAATAAGCGGCGGTTGTTGTAGTTATACCAGCTTGTCTTGGTTTCATCACAATATTGTGATGATTGTGTATGTAGGCGTTAATTAATTCTTTTTGTTTAGGGAATAATTTAAAAGGTACAATCCCATTTTGTGTTCTATCTTCTGTTTCTAAATAATTTTCTATAGCATGTATAGGGTCTTTTATGCATTTCCCTATCTCATATAACATTTGTGCTTTTGATAATCCCATAGTTATAAATATCTATGTGCACAAAAAAACCCACTTAGTAGCGAACTTAGTGGGTTTAGTAGTCCGTAGACTACAACGGTCCTAATCCGTTTATTTTGAATTCAATATTGAACCGATATGCCTAACTAATTCCATATCACCAGCATCTAACGCATCATCAAGAGACCTTTGTAATTCTCTAGTACTTAAACTATTATAATCAATTTCTTCTGGCTCCTCAACGTTTGGTGTTGGCGTGACCTCTCTACCACCTTCGGGTTCAGGGGGTGTTAACACATCATCATCTTCTTGTTCCGGACTATCCTCATAACCACCAAAAGTATCTTCTGAAGCTTCTCTTCGTAATTCTTCTAACGCTTCTTGAGCTATTCTATTAACTTTAGTTTGTGAGTCAGTACTGTTACTTAATAAACCCTCAACTATACTATTAAATTCATTGTCAGGTAGTTCTTGTAACATATTCCATGTTAAAGAAATAACTTCTTGGTTGTTTACAGGTATTTGTTCAATAAACTTAGTCCAAATCATTGGGCCTAATCTGATATCATTAGTTTCAGCATCTAAATGGTCTGTCTTATCTAATACGTATTGCCTAATATCTCTGTCTTTAGGTAGAGACCATAAAGACATTAGTTCCATAACACCCTTACTTAATTCATGTAATAGTATTGGGAATATCATACCTTGAGCTATAACTTTAGGTTTACCATTCGCTTCTCTTGATAATTTTATTCTAGAATTACCAGCGTGAATACCTTGTTGACCCTGTTCTCTAATTGTATCATCATTTAACATCCAATAAGTAGCGTCATTTGCTGTCATTACGTTGGCGTAATTCTGACCTAATTCTGGGTTATCTTGTCTTAATTGGTCATCCATATGATGTAAGTTTTGGGATTTTCTAGCCGCCCCATGCATCATAGAATTAGTCAATCTACGTCTTTTAATTTTTGGTTTTAACTCTTCTTCGGTTTTTCCTTGTGGTAATTCTTTTTGACCTTTTTCCATTTTTAAACCTTCACGATTTATTTTACCAACCTTAACACCAGCTTGTCTTGATATCATATCAGCTTCTTGTGGTGAAACATCCCTACCAACCAACATTTGTGGTGGTAGTCCAGTTATTGTGGCCTCAAAATCGACAGCATCATTTGGTATGTTAAACTGTTTTTTAATCATTTCAACAGCTTTTTGTTCCAACCTTTCAATACCATACTGATACTCTTGTTTTGCAGCATTCATTAGTGAGTTACTCATTAATCTTTGAACATCATCAATAGTAACATTATTCCTTCCAGTTTTTTCTCTTATTTTTTGGGCAATTTCTTCAAAAGACTCATTAGCTAAATTCCTAGCTAAGTCAGTATTAATTATGTCTGAGTAGTCATGACTACCACTTTCAAAATTTTGTCTTACATTGTCATTCATTTGTGCTTCAGATATTAAATTATTTTGTATAGTTTCCATTAACTCAGATTTTTTCATTATAGGATTCTGAGTTTCTTTAAGTATAGATAAAATTTCTGACTCTGACAAATCTATTTTATTAAAGTTGTTAACCATTTTTTTGAATGATTCTGCGGTAATAATTTTAGTATTATTATCTAATGTTGGGTCGTAATGTGCTTTTTGAACTGTTAAATCACCTTTAGGTCCAATAGATGGTGTACTTATTTTAACTTTACCATCAGCCACAGCTTGTAAAAATTCTAAAAACTTTTTTTCATCACCGCCTTTTATTTGTAATTTGTCAAACCAATAACCTTCCGTTTCTTGATATTCATTTAGGTCCCCTTCTTGTGTTATTTCAATTGAACCATCAGGTTTCCTGTCGACATTTTCGGGTTTTTTAGCTGATTGGATGGCCTTGGTTAACTCATCACCTTTTTTTTCATCACCTTCAGCATCCTCAACCTCTTTTGGTGAGATAATGGTCTTTATAACGTCTTGGAACTCATCTAAATTCTGTTCATCTTGTAAAAGATATTGTTCTTTATTTTTTTCTTTATTCGACATCTCTTGTTACTTTATTTTCTTTATATTTTAATGCTAGGTCATATTCATAAAGTTGTTCATCAATGGACTCTTTAGTATCACCAAAATTAAATACCCTACGTTTTTCAGGTATTTCTTCATCTTCCTCTAACTTTTCCCAACCCAACGCAATAATTCCTTCTACTGCATTATAAATATCACGAACTCCGTCCTCCTGCACTAATTCTAAATTAAATTCATCTGTTTTTAAAGTACCAACTACTTTAATTATAGATTCATTGGGTGATAATTCTCTAGTATCTGTCATCACTGAAGACTCATACCAAGTTTCATCCCATTCCCATTCTACTGAATTAGAGAATAAGAATTCAAAAATGTGTTCCCCTTTAAATGTTGTACCAATCCTATTAATATAAATTAGATACATTATTCAAACTCTACGTCATTATCCATTGTTGGTAAATTTTCTGGAGCTGGAGCTTTAGGTCCTGGTTCATCATCTGGTGTAATACCTGGTGGCGGGTTAAACGGTCTTCTTGAAGGTCTTTCAGTTGGTGGTGACTTATCGGGTGTACCAGGTTTTGTTTCAGGTTGACTTGGTTGTTCTTCCGGTGCTCTTTGTGGTGCTGGACTCATTTCTATGCTTTCTTCCATTTCTAATTGTTCTCTTTCTTTGTTAGTTAAATCTTCTACAAAAATTTCGATAAAATCTTCGACACTGTCAACTGGTTCACCAGTAAACTTATTACCTCTCATCTCACCAACTTCAATATCACCTACTGAATTAATTCTTGAAACAAGTAACTTATCGTCACCATCAACAATGTCTAAATAAATTAAAGTTTCTTCTGGGTCTTCCGATGTTGATTTATCTCTTAACTCGACATCCATACCATACCTTCTAACAACTGTCTCAACATCCTCATAAGCTTTTTCTTGTTCGTATGAATCCATCTTGTCATTTAAATGGTCTTCTT
>Ga0233412_10000639_pt1 | contig 19937 bp, 19 predicted proteins | sample Na_anoxic_4_MG_FD_180667 | JGI IMG/M metagenome (GOLD analysis project Ga0233412, IMG submission 180667) | Seawater microbial communities from Saanich Inlet, British Columbia, Canada - Na_anoxic_4_MG | ecosystem: Environmental > Aquatic > Marine > Inlet | place: Canada: British Columbia...
CTATTAGAAGATAAGTCAGGTGTAAATGATGTTAAATACTTGCTAAAGTCAAGAGAATCCATTCCGGAAAAATGGTTATGTGCTAGCTTGTAAGTTAAATTTTTATTATTACTTTCTTTAATATATTGATCATTTTCAATCCATTTAAAAAAACTATCTTCATAATGCATACTGGATTCAAAATCCATATTGAACTGGTTAATCCATTGATGGTATCTTTCCCGAAGTGATGATCCTACAACAGGAGCAATAAGAGCGGCAAGAAGTAAAATCTTCTGGTAGAGCATTTCTATTACATCAAGAAAAAATATTTATGTTGTTTTGATAGAATAATATTCTGAAAATAGTAATTTTACTAAATTAAACGCAGAATTCACGCAATAACAATCTAGATATATGTGTTATTCTTTTTAATATAATGTTACCATAATATGATACGATAATAGGTCTACCTAAAATAAGTATATTACATATAATCATTTCAATAATATATTTTAGACCATAATGAAAGTAGTTAGTGATAAACCAATCATTAACATAACTGCACATACTAGTAGAGTATCCTTTCAAAAAGAATGTATGAATATCAATAAGACCATTAAAAATACGATGGTGGTTATTCTTTTCGTTTTTGATATCTAGTGCATACCTAAATTTGTCATACCCATATAAATCAATAAATAAAATTTTTTTTTTAGAAGGAGGGAAAATATAGGGATTAAATCCATCAATGTATTTATCTTTGTAAGCGAAATTTCCGTCAATCATAAAAGGTATACTACAAGATTTGCGTATAGTTTCAAATACATCTTTTATACTTTTATATTGACTTTTTATAATTTTTTCACCTTTTTGAATATTGTAATACGTGATAAATACGCGGTTATTCATTTTAATATGAAGATTTTCGGGTAATCTAGGTAATATTTCCTGAAATGTAGATGTAAAAGCATTTAAATTGTGTTTACTTTTGAAATGTTTTCGTGTATTATAATATAATTTTTCAGCAAATAAATCTAAACAATCTCCCATATAGGCCAATGCAATAAAAGAACCAATACTTGATGCTGAAATTCTCTCAATATTAATATATTTGCGATTTTCTAATTCACGTAAATAATACATGGCGCCAATAAGATAGGAGCCATTAAAGGTGCCTCCGTCTAAAATTAAATCAATATTGATAATTTTCCTTTTTTTAGGTAAATCATCAACAAATTTGTTTACATAGGGTTGTATATTCATATTATAGATTACAAATAATGAATAATAATATTACGAACGAATATAATATAAAGTTATTTCAAAAAATAATGTATATGGTAGTATTTTATGTTATAAATTTTAAAGATGATTCTAGAAAAAAACGTATGACGGAACGATTTGACAAGCTAGGAATTGATCTCCATTTTGTAGATCCGGTCATGGAAGATGATCCAAGAATGGACAATACAGGTCTCTATAAAAGAACAAGTTCAATTATGTTACAACATTTAGATTCTATTCGTAATTTTTATGAGAATACTACAGCCAAATATTGTATAGTATGTGAAGATGATATTCATATTTCAAAGCATTTATCAGACCATTTACCAAGTATAATTAGTGATTTTGAAGAATTGAACTTGGATTTACTCTTATTAGGATATTTATTTCCACAATCATCAATACCAGGAAACTGGCACTTTCCAGTATTGAAATCAACCAATAAGTATTCATATCATGGATATCCAGATGATATATGGGGTAGTCAAATGTATTTAATTTCTAGAAAACATGCCGAATATATTCTGAATACATTCACCATAGAATTTGGTATTAAAAATTTAGAAGTAGTTCATTATAATCCAGACTGGACTATCACAAAATATGGTAAACGCGCAATAATAAACCCAATGCTTGCAGTAGAAGAAGGTGATGACAAATCAAACCATCCTGGACAAACAGATTTTCACCAATCATGTCATAACGCAAATTATAATCCAGATATTCATATGTAGTTTTTTGGTAGTAATAACATAATTCTGAACCGGAATTATGTTACATAAATGTATCAAAATGTATTAAAATTATTCATAGTTTTTTGTAATAGATAAAATACAAACGCAAACATGATACTCATAAACACAAACCCATAAATATTATAATTTCCATCATTTAAAAAAAACATAGGCAAATACATGAACATATATTTTTTAAAAAAAGGCAACTGAAATAGAAAAAATAATACAGCTAGCAACAAGGGAGTCTGTAATTCATCATACATGGTATCTAATGCATTACTATTTTGAACTTGTTTATTATAGTCGTTTATAATATCTTCATTATCTTCGTGTTGCTGTATGTAATCTGTATTTTCGGTTGGAGGTATATAGTCAGGAGTAATTTGTTGATCTTGAGAAATATGGTTAGTACTAGTAGGAATATCTCTAGATGGTAATTGTGTAGATCCACTATTACTAGCTTGTTGGATTCCACTAACAATATTACTAATAGTAGCTTGATCTAAAGTAACATTATTATCATTTCCTACTGGCGGTTGCGACGGCGGTTGCGATGGCGGTTGCGATGAAGGAATAGGTTGTTGTTGTGGAGGCGTAGCAATAACTTCATTAGCACTCATGGATACATTTTGTGTATTAGATGCTCCATTTCCATTACTAGGTCCTGCTGGATCTACCGGTAGATCAAAAATATTAGTAGTATTGGACATATACTAAATAAACATTGATGAAAAAGATATATTACGCAATTTATGAATATTGCACTATTTTTTTGTTTTTATCGCATGATGTTTGTGAAGCTTCATATTTATAACACTTGTTATTGAATTTAAAAGTTTTGTCTTTAATTTCATCAAGAGGAGGGGCCTTAAATGCCAAACAATTTTTGCCTTTACATACTGTTCTAAACAAGGAAGCTAATCCAAGTCCTAATATTACAGATAGTACATATTTACCAGTTTTAGAATGTAATAATTTTGCAAGATGCATTATATATATTCATTAGAAAATATATAATATAATGTGATCATCACCCTTGTATAGCCCCCTCTTTTGCGTCAGGTGTACACTCAACTTCTACAGCCTTGTATTGAAAACAATTGTCAGCTTTGTCTTGGTATAATATTTTATTGACATTTTCAGGACTAGGATAGACATACACTGGTGATAAATCTTCACCATAAACATAAACAAAGAATAATCCAAATGCTAAACTAATAATAAAAACAGGAAGAGATATGTATTTGAAAAGCATAACTATATACTATTACGATATTATTCTTTTCATGGGATACTTCCATCAAGGTTCATTTTAATAATTTCTGTATCAGTTCCTCCTACATTAGCTTCCATATCTTCAATAGTTATTTTTTTTTGTACTAATTTACAAGTATTATCAACATGCCTAACACTATTGTAATGATATAGTAAATTATGTAACTTTTTAATATTAGGTTGAAGATCTGAAGTATATATAACAATAGAATCATTAATAAAACTATGTTCATGTGATTTCTCAAATTCATAAACACAATTTTTGATATCTTGTATATTCTTATAAATATCTAAACGTAATTTTTTAATTTGTTCATTTGTCTCTGTATTATCTGTTTTGTTTAAATATTCTATAAACATTACTTCATAATATTCATTATTTTCAGTTATCTCCTTTTTCATTGTGTCAAATTTTTCTAAAGCATCTTCAGTAGAGATAAACCCAAACAATAGGTCATTTTTATCTTTAATAACTTTTATTCGTAGTTCCTCCAAGTCATTTTGTAATTTTATTAAGTCAGCATCTAATGTTATAATCTTGCCTAGACTAATTTCAATATTAAAATTACATTTAGGTGTACTTTTACACATTGCAATAGCCATTCTCGTTTTACTATTAGTATCATATTTAATTTGGAATATAGAACCACCTGATCTATGACATTGTACACATTTAGGTTGCATTTTTTTATATGCTCTTCTTTTTTCTTTCCAACTTAAATTCTCATTATTAGCTATTGTTTTTTTCATTTTATTAATACTATCTTCATATTGTAATTTAAGATTATAATAAGTATTAAGACCATCAATATAATCTTGATTCATTCCTATAATGTATAATAATATTATTTTACACGATATTATATCTATAAGCATCAGTTTCCCAACTAGGCAGGCTTGTAATTAATTCTTGATGTGCAATACGTTTAGCATCTTGGAAATTTTTAATTTTTGATAAAATATATTGTCTTTTATTGCTTTCATTTTGTTCTTTTTCGGCATGTGTTAATTTGCCCTTGTATTTGTATATTAAAATTCCTCCTAAAACAAGAACAAAAAATATAAACAATCCAATATTATATAAAAAATTACTATATTTGTTTTTGTATTCTTTACATTGTTTTAGTGTTTCTCGTAAAAAATATTTTGCACCAGGCTCAACTAATGAAGGTTTAGAGAATTCATCGTAATTCATTTCTTAGGTTAGTTAAAATATACTTTTATAATAGTAAATTAATTTATACATAATATCTATACAAGGATGTTAAAAGGACAAAATAAAGATACTTCTATTGCAAATATTTTTATATTTATTGTAATAACATTGGTTTATTTTGCCTTAGCTAAAACAAAAATTACTCTAGAAGTGTTATCTAATGCAGATGAATATAAAGCATTTTCTAAACATAGTCATTATGTAATGATTTTTTATTTTATGTTAATAGTATTAATACAATTTGGATTTAATACATCTACAATGATAAATAAATGTGGTGGCAGTGCTAGTAGTAATATGGCTTCTGCTGCATGGTCAACATTTATGCCATGGGTATTTATTTTTGGAGTTATGATGGGAATACTAATAATATTTCCAGGTTTTAAAAGTGCTTTTTCTGATGTAGTAGGATATTTTGTTGTATCTAAATCTGCAAGTACTTTATTGTCAGATTTACTGGTAAACACTGATATAGACAATCAAGTGAATGATTCTGATAGTAAAGACACAAAAGAATCAAAAAAATCAATGCAAGAATCTGCTGATGCAATTGTTAAATTACTTGGAAATGTATCTATTTTAATTAATCAAATAGTACCAGGCAATTTTATGCACAATTGGGATACACTTGTACCACTCATGAAGGATAAATACAAAAATAATTTACAATCTCAGGAAACTCTTGAAAAACAGAGGGCGTTATTAGATATAGTTGTAACAAGAGATAATATAGGAGAGGGAATGTGGTACCTATATACTGCAATTCTATTAATATCAATAGTACAATTTAATATAAGTAGCACAAAATGTGAATTAAATACAAGTCTCCAAGAAGAAAAATACAATGACTACTTGGATAAATCAAAATCTAAAGAAAAAATGAAGGAAACAGCCAATTCTGTAGCGTACAAAATAAATAGTTCTGTATAAACATGTCTATTGTATTGTGTAAGGAAATACACAATATAATACAAATTTCATATTGAAATAATATATGTTATCAAACTTATATATGTTATCAAACTTATATATGTTATCAAACTTATATATATTGTTGAAATTCTAGATAATATAATACAATCAAGTAACATATAATTCCTAAAATAAAGGATAATAACCAAATTGGTAATATAGTTTTATTTTTATAGCCTACCCCAAATTGTCTTAAAGTCCCATCATCTTTATATAAAAATGATGGTTGCATGTAAATAATAAGTCCATAAAAAATAATAAATAGAATAACGGCAACAACTAATACATTTGTTTGAAGAAAATTATTGTTCATATTATTATACCATCATAAAAAATAATACTAATAATTGCAAAATTATTCATAATCATCATCATCAATCTCATCACCCCCATAATTACCATCATCATAGTCTTCATTCATATGTGACATATCATAGGCTTCTGCATCGTTTTCATTATCGCGTTGTTGTTGTTCTATATATTCATTGATATGTATATCCCTGTTATTATCTGTAATATCTAGATTGTCACGGATTGTATTTTCTACTTCTGCAATTTTTGCCATAGCCTCTTTTTCTTGGTCATAAGTTTCTTGAGTATATTGTGTCACTCCCTTTTGTAAACCTTTTCCCCAAACTCCTAATTTATGTAATTGTTGCAAATTATCTATTTCTCTTGATTCATCAGTCATTTTCTTTTTTCTATCTGTAAACTGGTCCTTCTCTCTCTCTTTGAGTTTAAACACTTTATCCATGATTTCATCGTATGAATAGTTAATATTTTTCTTGTTATTTTTAATCATATTCAGGTAAGTAAGTAGTAAATTGGCAACATTAATTTTTAACTCTTTCTTATTGCCTTGTAGTAAGACATCTCTGGACTCTACTTGATTAGTTATATCTCTATTTAATAGATCATCATCTAAATTTTCCACAACAAATACATCTTCTAATGTTTGTGTTTGAGTTTCTTCTTGGAAAAGCATACTATCGTTATGACTAAGATTTATGTATTCATTTAATACCAAAAGAAAATAATGCTCAAATAATAAAATACTTGTTCTCTCATCAAAAACTGACGCTTGACTTGTATCATTGTAATTAATATCAGTAAAATAAAATGTATTAAATGCAAGTTCAAATAAAGGGTCTGTTTTATCTTGTATTGTTTGAAGAATGGTTACTAAAATTGGATTGGAATAGAATATGCGTAAAGATTCATATTCCATGTTAATTATATTTTTAATATCTGTATTGTGATAATTAGAAAGTCCCCAATATTTTGGAATATCAGCATTTTCGTAGTCAACATGATTCAATATCATAGTAGGAAAAATAGTAGTAATGTTATGGATGTTATTTTTTATAAATTGAATAAAATTGTAGGTACTATTATTCGTCATATCTATTTTGTCAGCATGATCTTCATATTTATAAAAATACATAATATCATCAAATAACTCGTCCATATTTTTTTTCTTTGATCCAAGAAGATTTGTATTTTCTTTGATAAATTTTATAATGTCGCTACGCATTTCTTGATTTGTACGCGCTAGATGGTTTTTAACATCTCTCATACTCTTTTTACCATCATCTTCTACTATCAAATCAAATACATCTAGCTTATCTTCTAACATTTTTCGCAACGATGGATATATAATTTCTTCATTATTGTCATCCATTTTTTCTAGAATATCACGAATCATTTGAACTGGAGTGTTTCCAGTATAAGTAATTGGACAACGAAAAATATTCTCTCTGCTGACTAATTGATACAAGTGTAATAATGATTTATTATTATAGTTACGTCCGTCTGCTTTTAATTTAATAATCATTTCATTTAATGATTCAGTAGGTTTAATATTCATAGGTTTTTCGTCGCAATATTTGATAAGATATTCGGGGACAGGAAATATAGTATTAAAATTACAATAAACAACAAACCCGCGATATATTGTGGTCTCATTAAACTCTTTACTAACAGGTGGATATATAACTTTTGTGTTTAATGGACTATAGTATAGAGATGCTTTGGTGATAACATTCACATCATCTAATATATTACAAAGGTCTGTTACAATAGAATTGAAGGAAAGAATTTCTTTATCTTCGTTAATAAAGTACCCAATAGTAGTATTACCATTGTCTTTTTCATTACAGCATGCATTTTCCAAAAAAGGGTCGTTAATCATATTTTTTAGTATCGGTGTTTTTTTGTCAACAATATTTTGGATGTGTTCTTGGATTCCTAGAGAGAAAAAGATGACCTTGGATTGGACAACAAGGATGTCTTCTCTCTGTGCATGAAACCCACCTTTCAAGTCACGCAACAATTTACTTTTAAATTCCGATGTAATATTAGCTAGACCAGATAATTTAATAGGTACTAATGGTGGTAAAAATTGACTCCACTTACTAATACTATGTTCATCAGGAATAGTATCAATCGGTGCAGTTAGCAAATATTCAGCTTTTTCTTGAAATTTATATTGTATTTCTGTGTGTTGAATAAAATAATCTTCTATTATTTTTTTTAATTTACTAACAATCGTTGATTGTTTTTTTTTCATGAGAACTTTCCAAGGTTCGGCAGTAGAACGTGTATGATAAGCAACGCATGCAATATATTCAACTGCACTATCATCTCCTCCCCCTTCCATTGGAAATCCACTAAATGATTGAACACATCCAGGATAAGTTTTGCGTGTTTTTATAGAGGGTACGTTTACTTGAATACCTATAAGTATCATAGCCAATGTCATGTATAACAAATTTGTATTGTAAAAATCATTATATGATGGTAAGGATTTACCTCGCTTTGATGCTTCTTTTACATTTCTGTTATAATCTATTTCATCTATCATATTTGAGAGAAATACCGATGTAGTATTTGTAATAATAAATTCTCTCTGGTCTTCTAGATTAATTCCCATATTTGATGCCATAGTGGTAATTATATTTGAACAAACTCTTATTTCATGACTTTGTTTTTTTAGTTGTGATTTTATATTTCCAATAAGACTAGTTCCAGCATCTTTTTCCATAATTTCACGACTTTTTACTTTGAATCCATCTTGATACTCTTCTTCTGTACTAAACGATATTCTTTGAATGACTCTGCCGCTATGCTTATCAACCCAGTCATTTCCATCGTCACTTATTTTACCAATACTATGTTTTAAGGATTCAATGTGAGGAATATAATTATCTGGATCATTCACAAATACTGAGGCAATAGAATAATAAAAGGAAGGAAGTAATTCAACGCCTGTTTTTATGCAATATCTCCAATGAATAGATTCTTCGGTATTTTCTAAGGCTTCTCTCGTAAAATTCATCGTAAAACGAATAATATCTCTTTGTTTTTTTACGAAATCCGGTTGTCCTAAAATAAGATTTATCCATGGCTGGTAAGGAGATATGATAATTTGTTTATCTTGAGCATCCAAATTGTTTCCAATATTAACTTGTCTATTATTGTATTTGAATTTATTATAAAACTCAATGCTTGTTAATTTATCACTTATTGAGAGAAGATAATCATACCTCGCTTTTACTTCTTTTTCAAGATTTTCTTTGGAACTATTATATTGAGTGTCAAATTCATTCATGATGGATTTTAGTGCGCTATTTTCCATTTGTGCTTTGTTTAAATCGGTTGATTCGCATTTATTATTAACATCAATACACTTTTGTTGCATATTACACAATAAGTTATCGTCTGTAATAAAATAACTTTTGTCAATATCTTCATCTATTACCCATGTATTATTTTTACGAACATAATAATTAATAGAATCATCATTAAAATCATAAAAAAAAGCATATTGACCATCTTTTACTTTTTTCATACCAGTAATAAGAGATTCTGCAACATATATTGCATCATCAAGTGATAAACCTTGTTTTTTTTGAAGGTCTTTCACAATAAAGTCAATACCATTGTTGGGATCTTGGGTAGACATTTTCCCCGCATAATGGTCTTGTAATGAATACTGGGTTTTATCGTATTTTTTATCAAAATAGATTTCCTTATTGTTATCCATTTCTATTTCTTCCAATGATTTGTATTGTTTTGCAATGACGTATGTTTTGCATTGATTTTTATTTGAGTATTCTTCAAGCAATTCCTTATTGGATGTTATATCTTGCTCAAAGAGAGAAGCCAAATTGTTAGAAAATAATAAAGGAACATTCTCTAAACAAAGAGCACTATTGTATAATCGCCCTGAATCTTTTGTCATCATTTTAGCAATTAATTCGGAGTTTGTTAAATCCTTCCCTTTATTGTAATCATATCCATTTTGAAATACTGAATCACTTAATTTTCTTAAAACACTATATATTGCACTTGTAGACGGATTCATTTTAATATTATATTTAATATTATTCAATTTTGAAAAATTTCGTCCTCTTTCTATTAATAATTTATTGTACTCTGAAATTTTACTATCAATAAACTTAGTAATGTTAATATATTGATCATATGTAATATTAGTAGAGTAGACAAGAAAAGGTTCAAGATAGCTTACAATATTTACAAATGAAATACTTCCTTTAATGTATTTTTTGGTTAGTCCAAATAATACTTGATTTGTTGGAATCATTTTTTGTAAAAAAATATCATATTCCTCGCTTGTTATGTTTTCATTGGACGACGTGTTTTCATCAGGAGTATCTCTGATTTCACCTTCTTCCAATTCATATAAATTATTATTAAAAGGGTTGTTTTTAGATTTTTTTGTTAGCATGTAGTTATTTATTTTATTAGCAAACACATTTGTTTGATTATTATTTTCCATGTCAACTTTATTAATTTGTGTATTCTTATGAAACAATTGCCAATAATTTAAAGATGTTGCGCTGAGATTTGTTCTCTCTAGTATATTCGTTCCAGGTAGATTAATACAAGAATAACGAATTACTGGTTCGGGAAGTGTAATAATAGAACGTAATGTTAAATCATCATTAGGAGTAAGTTGTACTTGTTCTGCAATCATGTGAATATTATTAATGGTAGAAGCAGCAAGTCTCTTTAGTCCCAGATTATATTTTTGTAGGACAAATCTATTAGATTTTATCATATTTTTATGAACAATATTAGAATAAAGATCACCAAGGTTATCAACAATGGTGTTTATTTCATTATTCACACAAGCTTGATATATAATATTCTTCATATACTCAGGATTAGGAAGTTCAAATGGAGTAAATTCTGAGTTGATGTTATTAATCAATGTAAAATATTTGTTTTGTTCGTCGGGAAAACTATTTGATTTATAAAAGTTAAACTCTTGGTGGATATTAGCTAAATCTTCTTTTAATGATATATGTGTAATGTCGTTATAGTCTTCAACATTAGCATTTATATCATATACCTTTTTGATGTTTTCTACAACAGGTAATATCCATTGTAGAGATTTATTAAACGACGTAAGTTGTTTTATAAGTGGTTTGGGGTTTGATTCATTTGTTACAAATGATGTAATATTATCATTGTTATCAAAAGTAGAAAATTTGCATCGTAATTGTTTGAATCGTTCAATCATTATATGTAAATTATAAAGTACGTTATCTGTTCTCTCGTGATCAGGAATAGTTGATAGTAAATCATCTAATAAATCATTGCATTGCATTTCAATACTATAACGTAACTTTGATTCAGCCTTATCTTTATATTCTGTCATAGTACCCATTTTCTCTTCTAATCCAAATGAGATTTCATCTCCTTGTATAATAAATTCTCGTATATGATCCTTTACCTTTTCCATAGGGATGTTAGAAAATACTTCATTATCATCATCCTGATTAATAATTTCTGGTTGATCTGATATTCTTCTATCATCCCCACTATCATCCCCACTATCATGACCTAAATTATCGTCTAATTTATCATCATTAGATTTTTCAATAGGAAACTCTGCTAATGTTTCATTATCCTGTATGTCATTTGAAATTGATTTAAGTTTTTTCGTATCTATTGGTGGTCGTATTTCAATAGTTTCTATAGGTAAATCCTCAGGTATTCCAGAATAATTAAAATTAATATACATAGTTTGTTTATCTGGATATGTTGTGATTTCAATCATATCTTCTTCTAAATTTGTTATTTCACCTGTTATAATAGTAGGTATTTCTCCTCCAAAATAAATATTAATCCATGTTTGAGGCTTTAAATTGTTTTGCATAGCATATCCTGGATATTTACTGCGTTGCGACATGACAATATCCATAGTTGTAATGGTATCATCAGACAACGAACCATCAGGTTTAATTTGTAATATAGTTTTTTCTAATGAATTTACGTTAATTAAAATAATTTTTGTTTTATCAATATAATCAACAATAAATATTTGATCATTTAATATTTCATTATTTGGAGCAGTGAGTTTAATAATATCACTGAGTTGTAAATAAATAGGATTATTTTCATCATCATTTATATTATCATTGCTCTTTATGGTAATTTTTGTTTCTTCTGACATAGCTCTTCTATATTTATAACAGAAATTTTTATACCCAATGAAACAATAATTAAATAAATGAGGAGGTATAAAGATATCTATTTATAATTATTCATAAATATGCCAACATATACTCTAGATGAAAATACTATAAAAACAGCAAAAAATACAAAACGACTAAAGGTAAAATCTATTAGTTCAATATTATCAAAAAAAAAATATAATATTATTAGGTACGACAAAGATATTTTGTCAAAAGAATTAATCCCTATTATAGGACGATATCGTTCAGTAATAGTAAATGATGATGAAAAGGTTATATCTTTTTCTCCTCCAAAATCCTTAGATGCTAGTACATTTATGAAAATGTATCCATGCGATGAAGAATCGTCACACAATATAGTTGCTCAGGAGTTTATAGAGGGAACTATGATAAATGTATTTTATAATGATGGTGTATGGGAGATAGCAACCAAGGGAACAATAGGTGGTAATGTTCGTTTTTTTAAAAATTCCAAGGATACATTTCGTAGTATGTTTAATGAAACTCTTGATTACATAGGCTTAACATATGATATGTTGGATAAATCATATAGTTATAGTTTTGTTTTACAACATCCGAAAAATAGAATTGTAATTCCATTTGAAAATCCCAAATTGTATTTAATTGCAATATATAATATTACATCGTCTTCAAATGAAACTACAATAACTATGATGGATATTCCCCAAAATTTATTAGATTATGTAAATGTTCCTACTTGTTACAATATGAATATGGGATATGATGAATTAATAAATACATATGCTTCTATGAATACCTGTTATAATATTGTTGGTATCATGTTTTTTAATAAACAAACAGGAGATAGATGTAAAATACGAAATCCAGTATATGAAGAGGTTAGGCGGTTGAGAGGTAACCAGCCGAAATTGAATTATCATTATTTGTCGTTAAGAAAAGAAGGAAAAGTAAGTGATTTTTTAAAGTATTATCCTGAATATAAGAAAGATTTTACCACATATCGTGACCAAATGCATTTATTTACTCAAACAATTTTTCAGAATTATATTACTTGTTATATGAAAAAACAAAAACCTTTACTAGAATTTGACACAAGATATAGACCTCACATGTTTAATTTGCATAAATTGTATTTGGAAGAATTGAAGGATAAAAAAGAATATATTACAAAAGCACACACTATTGCTTATGTAAATGAATTACACCCGTCGCAACAATTGTATTGGTTAAATTATAATATGAGAAATCAAATGGTAGATACGATTAAAGCAGATAGTGCTAATACTAGTTGTGATTGTCCTATATTGTAAATAATTTTTACAAAAATAATAAAAAAATAATAAAAATAAAATGATATTTTATTATTTTTTTGTATAGATAATTAGACTAATGGCATACCTCCACGACGCGTGCGTCTTTTAGTACTTCTCTTGCGTCTAGAATGTGTATAAGGTTTACGTGATTTACGAATATATTTTCCTTTGCGATGAAAAACCTTGTCTCCTTTTTTGGTAGTAAAATTTTTACGGCCACGATGCGTTTTTGAACGAGTTCCTTTTCTAAATCCTCTTCTCATTATATATTAGTTAAATATTTTTTTTTATTTTGGTGAAAATATTAATAGCGATTTCAATAGAATTAATAATATGTCGTTGTATAGCACTTTTTTCAGTTGGTTCCTTATAAGCTACCCGAATAATGCTATCTACATCATGTGGATGCATCTTTTTAAATCCACAATATGATAATATTGGACTTTCCTCAAAATATTTGTTATATAAGATAAATTCTATAATTTTACCAATAGTATAATCTTCATTTTGCAAAATAAAATCATAACAATTATCCATGGTATTTTCTGATGTTTCAATTTTGGCATATTCAATATTATTTGAGATTTTTTGTAGCTTTTCTATAATAATATCGCAACTCATTTTTATAATATCTTGATTACTAAATACACCAATAGATTCAATAATAAAATCAAAGCTATCATTTTTTATAATACGTAAACCATCTAATAGTTTCCAATTATCTGCTTCAAATTTTATCTCATTAGGTTTTAATCCTTGGTTCTTCCATTCATTCATTTTTTTACCTAATTTAATTTCCATTTCAACATCATCGGTAGTACATCCATACGAACAAGTAGAGACTACATTGTACATTCCATTTTCTTTAGCATTACTAATAGAAAATTCACATGTAAGATGAATAGCTTCACCTGGTATTTCATCTGAAATTCTGGGACGAAGACGTAGAAAATCAATATAATAACCAGTAGTATTACAAGGTGGAAATATATTTTGTGTATCCTTTTCTGATAAGTATTCATCGGTAGTAATATTTTTAATTTTAAAATCTTCAGTAGTGACAAAACGCATAGTATCAGTAGAATTTTCTACTTTGACTTCCATTAAGTAGTTATTTAGTGGCATTTTGAGATCTGTAATATGGATAGGTATACAACCGAGACGTTGCTTAATAATTTCATTATTGAAACGAGATGTATTAGTGATAATGTTAGCTTTGTTTTCTTCATAAGGAGTTGTTTTAAATACTATTGTAGGAACATCAGATATAATAGTTCTACGTAACGCATTTGCTAAACTTACATTAATATTACTTAATGTAAATTTAAGGGTATTCCCCTCTTCGGTAATAGATTTAGACTCAACTCGTGGATTCATAATTATATATGATATATATTTAGTATATAAATTTTAAATCAATTTTAATTGAAAATTAGTTTAAATGATACTTGAAAAAGATATATATATTCTATGAGTTCAATATTGTATTATAGTAATTTTTGCCAACATTCAAAAGCATTATTACAAAAAGTGGGTAATAATTCTTCTATATTAAAAGACGTACATTTTATATGTATAGATAAGAGAGTGAAAGATGCAAATAATAAAATAAATATTGTACTAGAGAATGGGCAACAAATAGTCATGCCCGAAAATGTTTCCAAAGTACCAGCACTCTTATTATTAAATGAGAATTATCGTGTGCTTTATGGTGAAGATATTTTACGTTATTTTAAACCTAGAGAGGAAGTTGCAGTTCAACAAGCGACGCAGAATAATTTAGAACCCATGGCATTTGCTTTAGGTGGCGGAGGAAATTTTGGAATTGCTTCAGATCAATATAGTTTTTTAGATATGGATTCAGATTCGCTTGCAGCTAAAGGAGACGGAGGTACTCGTCAGATGCATAATTACGTATCATTAAATTATGCAGATACGATAAATACGCCATCTGATGAGACAAATTACAAAGGTCCTAAATTAGGGGACGATATGACTATTGAAAATTTAATGCAACAGCGTGAAAGTGATTTGAAACAAACACAAAGTAATCAGCGTCAGTTTTAAATATGTAAATGTTCAAAGGTGTAAATAAATTATTATAATAATATTGATTTAAAAAAATATTAGCATAATGTATTAATAACCATGGCCAACATATTAACAGCATTTAACGACCATTTCATGGAATTTGTAAATGATATACAATCAGTGTTTCCTGAAGATAAAGATATTTTGACAGCAAAAAATGCATTTATTGCAATCCGCAAAATAAACCCTAAAATTCTTGTTAGAAGTTGGGATATGTACGCTGTAGGAAAATATCAAAAAGAAATAGATAATGGTGATATTTCTTTTTTTTTAGACAATGATTATTCAGATGATATGAAAGAAAATCCTCATGCTGAAAAAATCATCTCTTCAATTAATCGTCTAAGAAATCCAGTAAAAGCAATGGATGATGCAAATAAGGTTAAAATTATGAAATATATTCAAAATTTAACAAAATTGTCAAATATGCATAAAACTATGAAGTAAAATAGGTAATTGTAAAAATAATATAATTACATAAGATTGATTTAAATAAATCTTATGTAAGAAAGTATATAGATGAGTACGGAATCAACTATACCTGATGAATTTAGTAAAGTAATTAAAGATTTTGTTTCAGATGTTGGAACAACATTTCCAGAATATTTACCTCTTATAAAGAAATGGTGGAAACCTTCAAGCGCTTTTGATCATATAGAAAATAGCGAGGAAAGGGAGATAGCATTTAATAAGGCTCAAGAATCTAGTTTAAAATTCATATACAAGTTTTGTTTAAAGAAGTATCCCCCACATTTCTTTGAAATTTTATATCAAAATAATGAAATGTTTTTAGAAGATTCTGAAATAGATACTGAATTTTTACCATTCATTCATTTTAAACATTTGTGGCAAGATGATATTAGTGATAGTACAAGAGAGACAATTTGGAAATATTTGCAATTAATATTATTTTCTATAGTTGGAACGTTGGATAATCGGGAAGCATTTGGTGATAATGCAAAGATGTTTGATTCATTGGATGAGGATGATTTTAAGGGGAAATTGGAAGAGGCATTGGATCAGATTAAGGGTGTATTTGATCAAAAAGGTAATACTAGTGAAACAGGTAATAATATGCCTCAACCAAATGCAGAAGAGCTTCATGATCATCTTTCAGGTATGTTTACCGGAAAATTAGGTTCTTTAGCTCGTGAGATTGCTGAAGAAACCGCTGGTGAATTAAATTTAGACATGGAAGGTGAGACAGATGTAAAAGGAGTATTTCAAAAAATGTTTAAAAATCCTGGAAAATTAATGGGGTTAGTACAAAATGTAGGTAATAAGTTGGAGTCAAAAATGAAAAACGGAGATATAAAAGAATCCGAGTTAATGAAAGAAGCTAGTGAAATGATGACAAAAATGAAAGATATGCCTGGTATGGGAGATATTCAATCAATGATGAGTAAAATGGGGTTGAATACAAAAGGTGCTAAAGTAGATTTAAAAGGAATGCAAGCAAAAATGGAAAGAGATATGAAATCTGCTAAAATGAGAGAACGTATGAAAGAAAAAGCAGAAGCAAATAGAATTGCTAAGGAAATGGCCGCAGCAATGCCTGCTGTTACATTAGCACCTGAACCAAAATATAGTGAAGAAGAATTATTATCTATGTTTGGTGAATCCGAGAAAGCGACACCGAAAAAGAAAAAGTCTAAATCTAAAAACAAAGCGAAAGGTAAAAAATAGAGTAAGCTTTAGGAAAGTCTCTTATGTAATAATGATATAATTGCGATGATTTATATTATTATTGTATGTATTAATATTTGAAAGAACAAATCGTTATAAAAAAATAAGTTACTATAATATATATAATGTCAATACCCATTTGGTTCAACGATCCAACAATATTATTAAATAAAGAACATATTTTAGAGTTATGGCCAACTACCAATATGTGTTATGAGAGAAAACTAAATGCTATTTCTAGGTTGGTAATAATACTTACAATAGTAGGGTTTTTGTTGACTGGTTCATTAAGATTTATAGTAATTGGTATAATTACATTAGGTATTGTTTATGTTATGTGGAAACAACAATTAGGGATAACGAAAAAAGTTGAAGGTTTTTCTAATAAACCAGTATCTATTAAAACTTCGGGAGATACTACGACCAATCCAATAACGTTAGAATCAGTATTAAAATCTGATTATAAATTAGGTACACCAGAAAACCCATTTTCTAATATGCTTCTTCCAGAAATAACAGAAGACCCTGAGAGAAAATCGGCACCTCCAGCTTTCAACCCTGATGTTTTGGAAGATATAACAAAAAACACGAAAAAATCTGTTCAAAAATTAAATCCTGGAATTAAAAATACAGACAAACAATTATTTGGAAGTTTAATAGATCAATTTAATTTAGATCAGTCAAATAGATTATTTGTTTCCACTCCTAACACTAAGGTAGGAAATGATCAAGGTGCGTATGCTCAATATTTGTATGGAAATATGCCTTCTTGTCGTGATGGCGATGGAATTGCATGTGTACAAGATAGTTATAGGTATACATTATATTAAACCACCTAGGATAATAATTTAAATGTCTGAAGGTGTAAAATAAATAAATATTATAAGTTAAGTTATATAATTTATAATACATTCAATTAGTAATGAATATTACCAAACATATTACATTTTTTTATGTGGAAGAAAGAATACCTTATATAGAACGTCTGATTCAAGAAGCAAGTAAATATAAGTATATTACAGATATTTTTATTCATACTAATAAAAATGACTTCAAAATAGATATATTTGATAAATATATTAATGGAAAAATATATGTTATTTATCATGATTTAACTAATGTAAATCCATTTACATTAACTACCAAATCCAGAGATTTATTATGTAAACAAAAAAATGATTATGATATATTTATGTACATAGAAGATGACATGCTATTTCCATGCCAAGCATTAGAGTATTGGTTACAACATAATGAATCGTTAATAGAATTAAATTATAATTTGGGATTTGTAAGAATTGAAACGAAAGATAATGAAGAATATATTACAGATTTGTATGGAGAACAAATGGATAAAATTATTACAATAAAGAATAAACGATATGTTGTGAATAATAAGAATCCTTATTGTGCTATGTGGATTTATAACAAAAAGGAATTTAACAAATTTGTAGAAAGCAAGTACTATAACTTATGTGAGATAGAAGGATATGGAGAGCGCGAAGCGTGTGCAATTGGTTTACATGGAAAATATACATCTTGGTATAAAGATACTATTATACCATTGGTAGATAATCATTTAGATTATTCATGTAAAATATATCATTTACCAAATAATTATGTCAATGCAGATCATTCAGGTATTAATAAATTTGCAACAATAAAATTTAAGGATGCTATTAGTATGTGCGTAAATGTATAAAATATATTATGATATTAGATATCACATGAACTATATTGTTAGATATGGTACTCTAGAAAATCATATAAATATTACTCAAATGCTTATGGAAAATTATTGTAAAGAAAATATAATACATATTCCAAAAGAGAACAGAAAAAATATATTACTTAAGTATTTCACTTTATTGTCATCACAAGAAAAAACTAAAAATTATATATTTATTTATAATAATACTGATTTACAACATTATGATGATAATGATGACATATATATTGATATAAACAAAGGATCTGTATACATAAATAATGATGTTCCATATTACATACGAAAAATTTATTTCTCTCTGGATGAATTAGCTATATGGTTACAAAGTAAATTAAAAATAGATTATGGTACTTTTCAGGATGAGTTGCCTGAACAAAAAATGTCTATAAGGTATTTGACAGGTAATGAGAAAGTTTTAGAATTAGGTGGTAACATAGGGCGAAATAGCTTGATAATTGCATCAATTTTAAATATGCATAATAATAATAATTTTGTATCTATTGAATGTAATACAGATATTGCAAAGCAACTCAAGCATAATAAGGAGAAAAATAAATTAGATTTTTATATTGAAGAATCAGCTATTTCCAAACGAAGACTTATTCAAAATGGATGGCATAATGTAGAATCGGAAATATTATTAGAGAATCACCTTCCTGTTACTTCTATATCATGGGAGAGTTTTCAAAAAAAGTATAATATAAAATTTGATACTTTAGTAATAGATTGTGAAGAAGCTTTTTATTATATTTTAAAAGATATGCCTGAAATATTAGATAATATTAATACTATTATGATGGAAAATGATTATCTAGAAATACATAGAAAACATTATGTAGATGAAGTATTGAAGAAATATAATTTCAAAGTTGATTATACTGAAACAGGCTTCTGGCCTATTGAACACAATAGATTACCATGTTATCATAATTTTTATGAAGTATGGATAAAAAATACTTAAGTATTTCACATAATAAATAAATATAATGTCCACGGATTATTTTATTTTATCAAAACAATCAGATGATGTTAGAAACAATGATTCTAATAATATTGTAGTTTTACCCAATCAAATTAGTTATATTTTACCTCATAACTTGGTTTCATGTTATTGTGAAAGAGGTCTTTTTGAATCAGGATTAATAGAATGGTGTAAACAATTCT
>Ga0233412_10000640_pt1 | contig 19920 bp, 18 predicted proteins | sample Na_anoxic_4_MG_FD_180667 | JGI IMG/M metagenome (GOLD analysis project Ga0233412, IMG submission 180667) | Seawater microbial communities from Saanich Inlet, British Columbia, Canada - Na_anoxic_4_MG | ecosystem: Environmental > Aquatic > Marine > Inlet | place: Canada: British Columbia...
GGTGGACCCGGCACGTGTTGGGCGCGAGCAACTCGACCGCTGGGGCTGGGCGCTCGATCGCAGCTTGGGAGCGCGGGACGAGATGCCGGACAAGGCGGATCAAATCGTTGATCTGAGATTCAATGATCTCATCCAGGACCCCTTGGCGGCGGTGGCGGGGATCTACGAGCGCTTCGGATGGCCGATCGACGAGGGTGTCCGCCACCGTATGAGAACCTTTCTCGACGACAACCCACGCGGCAAGCACGGCACACACCGATATACGCTCGACATGTTCGGGCTCAGCCCAGGCGAAGTGAATGAGCGTATGGCTTCATACGCCGACCGTTTCGATTTGCGCTCATAGTCGACTCCGCCGCGCCGCTCTAGAGCGAGACCAGCTGCTCACTGACGTCCCAGAGCCTCTGCGCCTGTGCTGCATCCTGGCCCCAGGACTTGGTCTTTTTCACCCGACAATCCACGAAGTACTCACCGCTGATGTTCCTGACCTCCTCGGAGGTGGCGAGATACAAGCTGGTGGCAGCGCCGCGCTCCGCGGAACGGAGAAATGGTGTCACCAAGATCATCACGTGACCGGCGTACCAGTTGTTCTGCGCGCCCAGGCGGCTCCTGACGGCACCGGGGTGCAGGGCGTTGGCGGTCACCTGGGTGCCTTGCAAACGCTTCGACAGCTCGCGGACGAACAAGATGTTTGCAAGCTTGGAGTGACCGTAGGTTCGAAACGTCCTGAAACCGGAGCTCCACTGCAAATCATCGAAACGAATGCCACGGCAGAACTTATAGGCGTCCGACGAAACGGCGATGATGCGCCCTCGCTCTGCTTCCTGCAGCCGCGTGAGTAACAACTGCGTGAGGAGGAAATGGCCGAGGTGGTTCACGGCGAACATCTGCTCTTGGCCATTGTCTAACAAAATCCGCCGGGTGTTGATCAAGCCGGCGTTGTTGATCAACACGTGGAGCGGCTCGTTCCGGCGAACGAAAGCCTCGGCGGCATCGCGCACCTGCTGAAAGTCGCCGAGATCAGCGATGTAAAGTTCGACCTGTACGTCACCGTAAAGAGACCGCAGCTCCTCGCGCAGAGCCTGGGCTTTGCTCGGGTTGCGACACAGCAAATGGAGGTTCGCCCCCTGTTTCGCCAGGCTAAGCGCCGTGGCTTTGCCAATCCCCTCGGTCGGCCCCGTGATGAAGACGTTCTTGTTCTGGATCGACATCGCTTGCTTCACTGTACCGCGGGGAGCGCAAAACATGTGATATACGGGCCAAGTTGACGATCGAGAATCGACTGCGCTCCGCTACGGGGCTACCCCACAGGTGGCAATGAACTCGCCTATCCCTACTCGCATCACGCCCAGTGTCGCCCCTTCCGAGCTGACGACTCGTCAGGTTGCGCAGAAGTTCCGCAAGCTCGTCGATTCGGGTGCGAAAATTCTCCCTGCCGGCGAGGCACGAGACGACCCGACCGGACTTTTGTCTTCGGGGTATACGCCGAAGTACCACGTGTCTCTTTTCGACACTCAGTTCTACCTGACGAACGTGCGTCAGAATCCGGCCTTGCGGTTCTTCGTCGCGTACGTCGTGCAGCCGCATCGAAGGACGGGCCGGACGGAGATCTTTCCGCGCATCTTCTACAAAGACCTGTCGTTGGTTTGGCGCGCGGCTTCTCACGTGATTGCGACGGATGGCGATTTCTGGATTGGCAAAGGAGACGTCAGGGTCCTCGCCCGCGGTGGGTTCGAGGTTACCGAGTGTGTGGAATCGACGACTGATCTGCCGTTCGAAATGCAGACCGCACTGGAAACGCTCAATCGTCGGACTCGACACGCCCTGACCGACGAGGAAGCGCTCTACCTTCTGCTACGAAGCGCGCCAAGCTCGCGCACTGCGCCGTATCGGGATTTCACCGAGCCACGGCGCCGAGCTGCAGCGGACCGACGGAATCTGATCAACGGCGGCCGGAGCATCGCTCGATTCACGCGCAAGAACGACCCTACTTCACTCCGAATCTTGGCTGGCTTTGAGCCGGACTTCGCAAAGGGCATCGTCGAGGTCAGCGAGCTACGGAGCGCGATGTACGGCGGAAAGCTCCAGCGCTTCCGAATTCTCTCGCGCAATCGCAAGGTGCAGTACCTGTTCACGGCAGGCGCGAGGCACGTGTGGATCATTCCTCCACAGGCGACGACGACGGAGCTATCGAGCTTCGGGGTTCGCACCATCGATGTCGTCGCGGATGAAGACCTTTTCGTACCCGGCTTCGAGTATCACTACTTCGACGAAGACGCGGACGCATCGGAGCACTTCAGCCAAATCCCGGAGGGTTTCGCCGGAGAGCTCAGCGAGCACGACAACGATCGGGCCGATGCATCCGCCTGGCTCGACCCGATTCCGGTGATTCGCGCGTTCAGGCGTCAGGTGCTTCGGCGCGTCTGACGTCCGCGGTCCTCGTCAGGAGAAGATCGCGAGCGCGACGGCGACCTGTGCACCGAAGCCGGCAAGGAACGCCATCGTTCGAATGCCCGTGAGACCGAATGCTCCGGCGGGGAAGTGAACGAGTCGTGCCCAGAAGTACACCTGCGATGCAACCAAGATACCGTGCTCGTCGCCCTTCCCCATCGCGAAAGCCACGAGGACCAGGGTCGCGAAGACCGCGAGGTTCTCGACGCCATTGTAGTGCGCCCGCTTTGCACGTCGCGCCCACAAAGCCTGCTTCGCCTCATCCTCGGGATCGACCGGTTTCATCGCCCCAAGCACCCCCAACGCGACCATTCGCTCGAGAACGTACGGAACCCAAAACAATGCCGTCATCAGGGCTGCGGCCGCTAGCCATTCGAGTGCGCTCATCAGATCCTCCTCTTCGAAACGCAGGACGCGTTCAGAGCCCGTACTGTCGCATACCTAAGCTCGTTACGTCCGGAGCCCGTAGCTCGAGCTGTGCCGGCGCCTCTCAGCTTGGTATAAGAGCCGGAAATGACCGCAGGAATCCCCGACGAGAAGAAGGCAAAGCGCGGCCAGGCAGCTGCGCCGAGGTCCGGAGCGTCGAACGCATGCCTACGCGTCGGCGATGAACGGGACGAGCTTTGCGACGTGGTCGACGAGCTCTACCGAATCCAGCTCATCACGGCGACCGGAGGCAACGTCAGCGTGCGCGTCCCCGGAGAGGAAGCCATCTGGATCACGCCAAGCGCCATGTTCAAAGGCGGCCTCGATCCGGAAATCATGGTCAAGGTGGGCATGGACGGAAGCAAGATCAGCGAGGGAGGTGCCCCGTCGAGCGAGAGCGTCGTGCACCTCGCGATCTACCGGGCACGACCGAGCGCGAATGCCGTCATCCATTGCCACGCCCCGAACGCGACGATCCTGGCGAACACCGACCTTCCCTTCCTGCCCATCTCGACGGAGGCTGCCTTCGTCGGCGAGGTTCCGCGCCTGCCCTTCATCATGCCGGGCACGACCGAGTTGGCGGAAGCAGTGGGCAAGGCTGCAGAGGATTCCCGCGCGGTGCTGCTCAAGAACCACGGCCTGTTGGTCGCGGGGCCGAGCCTACGCAAGGCTGCGGACATGACCGAGGTGGTCGAGCGTACCGCGGAGATCATCCTAGGTTGCTACGCGGTCGGGAAGGAGCCCCCGGTGCTGCCCGACGATGTCGTCGCGCAACTCCGAGAGATGGGCGAGATGATGGCCTGATCGTTTCGCCGGCTGCGGAGGCCGCTAGCAACCGTTGTCAGCCTTCGGCGACCTTGACCAGCAACTTGCCGAGGTTCTCTCCGGTGAACAGCATGTTGACCGAGCGCCAGGCTTCATCGAGGCCATCGACGAGGGTTTCGTAGTTCTTCAGCGTGCCGTCTTCCATGTAGCGCGCTAGCTCGGCCGAGATCTCAGCGTGCTTGCCCCAGTGGTCCATGCCGTTGAAGCCCTCCATCCGGCCCCGCACGGTGATGAGGTTGAGGTAGTTGGAGGGACCGGGGGGTTTCTTCTCGGCGTTGTACACCGAGATCGCGCCGCACAGGGCGATACGCGCGCCCGTGTTCAACCGCCCGAGCACCTCGTTGAGGATCCAGCCACCGACATTGTCGAAATAGATGTCGATCCGTTTCGGGCAAGCTTCCTTGAGCGCTTCGCGAAACCCTTCGTTCTTGTAGTTGATGCAGGCATCGAAGCCGAGGTTCTCGACGACGTGGCGGCACTTTTCGTCGCTGCCCGCAATTCCCACCACGCGGCAACCTTTGATTCTGGCAAGCTGACCTGCCACGGAACCGGTTGCACCCGCGGCTGCCGAAACGACCACGGTTTCGCCTTCCCTGGGCCGCCCCACGTAGACGAGGCCCGCATAGGCGGCGACCCCTGTGGAGCCGAGAATTCCGAGTGTGTGACGCGGATTCATCGAACCGGGAAACACGGTGGCGAACGAGTCGTCGCGGAGCATCGAGTACTCCTGCCAACCGACGAGTTGCGTCACCAGGTCGCCGACTCTGAATCGGTCGCTCTTCGAGTCGACCACACGGCCCACCCCTGCCGCGCGAACGACCTCGCCTATCTCAACGGGCGGCAGGTAGCTCTTCGCGGTCGAGAGCCAGGTGCGAATCGTAGGATCGATTCCTATGTAGAGCGTCTTGAGGAGTGCCTCGCCCTCTTGGAGCTCGGGGATCGCTTGCTCGTTGGCGGTGAAATCATCCCGGTTCGCAAGCCCCACGGGACGCTTCGCCAGAAGAATGCGTCGGTTCATGGTCATGGTTGAATGCGGAACCGTAGCAAGAGCCTAGCTCGAGCACGAGTGACTTCGAACGTGAGGCTCAACCTGGGTCGGGTTGCGTCGGGGTCGGGTGCGCGCTGAAGGGGTTAGGCTGACGCATTCTCCACATGAGAAGCAGGGGGACGAGCGTGAAGGGTATGTTGACGAGGAACACGGCGAGGAGGTTGGCCTCCGCCCGGTTGGCCTGGTCGAGAAACTCATAGCCGAAATAGACGGCCGTCGAATAGACGATTGCAGCGCCATAGAGAAGAGCCGGAATCCGAATCCAGTTTTGCTCCCGAACCAGGGCATAGATGAGCACCAGGTAGAACGGGCCGAACAGGTAAGCGTCGATTGTGCACATGATGCGCAGCCACAGCGGCGTATCGAGAAAGATCGGGTCGAACGAGCTCGCGTACCAGTACCAGGTGCGTCCGAAGACGTCGGTCGTCGTCGACAGATCGAGGCCAAACACGATGAACTGCTCGAAGACGAGCGACGAAACGGCAAACAAGCAAAACCAGAACACCAGAAAGGCGTCCATCGGTCGATCCCGGAGGGGCATGATGGCGAGCATGGTCGCACTCCCGGCGCCCGGACACCGCGAAATCGTGGGCCCGGGTCCCGCATTTCTTGCGCGTCCGGCGATGTCCCCGCATCTCTTGCGGCCCGGCGCGACACCCGCTCGGCGGATCGCTTGCCCGTTCGCCTGCAGATAGGCCGCTTAACGAGGGGTTTTGGTCGATGCGAAAGCGGACTCGGGGGCTGGCACGAAGCTCGCATGCATTGGGCGGCGGAGGTGCACCATGGGCCACATGAGTCAACTCAAGCAGGAGTATCGAGGACTGATGGAGCGCCTCGACCACCACGCCGTCGCCATGCCGAGGCCCGAGGACGAGCGCGCACTGCAAGGCTGGCGCGAGCTGCTCGAGGTGATGTACAGCCCCGAGGAGGCCGCGCTGGCGTCCCGGATGCCCATGATGCCTACGCCGCTGAGCCGGCTGGCCCGTCGCCTCGACATGCCGGAGGAGGAGTTGAAGGCGAAGCTCGAACCGCTCTGCGACAAGGGCCTGGTCATGGACCTCGTCAGCCGGAGTACCGGCGAGGCCAAGTACCTGCTGGCCCCGCCCGTGGTCGGCTTCTTCGAGTTCTCGATGATGCGGGCGCACGACATGTTCGACAAGCTGTCCGTCGCAAAGGCCATGGACGCGTACGTACACGGCGACGACACCTTCGCCCGCGAGGTCTTCGGCAACGACACGGTCGTCGGGCGGGCCATGGTGCACGAAGATGTGATGGCCGCCGACATTCCGGAGGTGCTCGACTGGGAGCGTACGACCAGCCTGCTCCGGGAGGCCGAGCAGATCGCTGTCTCTCACTGCTACTGCCGCCACAAAGCCGAGCACCTGGGGGAGGCATGCGAAGTGCCCCAGGAGATCTGCCTGTCGCTCAATGGCGGGGCGGAGTTCGTCATCCGGCGTGGCTTTGGCCGCGAGATCGATAAGGAACAGGCCCTGTCCATCGTGACGGAGGCCCGGAAGCTCGGCCTGGTCCAGATCGCGGACAATGTGCAGAACGAACCAGCCTACGTTTGCAACTGCTGCGCCTGTTGCTGTGGACAGCTCTCCGCGATCAACGACTTCGGCCTCAAGGCGGTCAACCCAAGTGGTTTCGAGCCCCACCACAACCCCGACGTCTGCAAGGGCTGCTCGCGCTGCTCCAGGGCCTGCCCGATCGGAGCCATCGCCATGACTCCCGCGCGCACCGGAGGAAAGCGCAAGAACGAGCTTCGGCCGGACTTCGATTCCGAGCTCTGTATCGGCTGTGGCGTATGCGCCACGACCTGTCCCCAAGGGGGTATCCGCATGGAGCGCCGGACACAGCCCAGCCATGTGCCCGAAAACACCATCGAACGCGTCGTGCGCCAGATGCTCGAACGCGGCCGCCTGGCCGATCTGCTCTTCGACGAGAGCGAAAGCCGTGGCGCGGCGTTCCTCAACCACGCTGTGAAGGCGCTCACGAAGCTGCCTCCGGCGGAGCGGGCCCTAGCGTCCGAGCAAGTGAAATCGCGGTTCGTCAGCTTCGCGCTGAAGAACGCGCCCGCCATCGATGCCTAGGCGCTCATGCGCGGCAACTTCGTGTATCCTCGCAGGTCTCCCACCCAATGAGCAGTGAGGCCAGCTATGAAATACGACGCACCGAAACTCGATAGCCGCTATCAGAACTTCATCGGCGGAGAGTGGACAGAACCGCGAAGCGGGAAGTACTTCGAGAATCCCAGCCCGGTCAACGGCCGGACCTTCTGCGAAGTGCCTCGCTCCGGAGCCGAGGACATCGAGCTCGCCCTCGATGCCGCGCACAAAGCCGCACCGGCATGGGGACGCACCGCGGCGGCCGAGAGGGCGAATATCCTCAACCGGATCGCCGACCGCATGGAGGAGAACCTCGAGAAGCTTGCGGTCATCGAGACCTGGGACAACGGGAAACCCGTCCGCGAGAGCTTGGCTGCCGACCTTCCGCTAGCCGTTGATCATTTTCGCTACTTTGCCGGCTGCATTCGAGCCCAGGAGGGTTCCGTCGCCGAGCTCGATCACGACACGGTGGCCTATCACTTCCCGGAGCCCCTGGGCGTCGTGGGTCAGATCATTCCCTGGAACTTCCCGATCCTGATGGCGGCTTGGAAGGTCGCACCGGCCCTCGCTGCGGGTAACGCAGTCGTTCTCAAGCCGGCGGAGCAGACGCCTGTGGGCATCCTCGAGCTGATGAAGCTCGTCGGAGATCTTCTGCCCGCGGGCGTCCTCAACGTCGTCAATGGGTTCGGTGTCGAAGCCGGCAAGCCGCTAGCGTCGAGCCCAAAGGTTTCCAAGGTGGCCTTCACGGGGGAGACCACGACCGGGCGATTGATCATGCAATACGCCTCCGAGAACCTGGTGCCGGTGAGCCTCGAGTTAGGCGGAAAATCCCCGAACGTCTTCTTCAAAGACGTCCTCGATAAGGACGATGATTTCCGCCAGAAGGTAATGGAGGGCTTCGCGATGTTCGCCCTCAATCAGGGCGAGGTCTGCACCTGTCCCTCCCGTGCGCTGGTCGCCAAGGAGATTTACGGGACCTTCCTCGAGGAGGCCGTCGAGCGTGTGAAGAGGATCAAGTTGGGCAACCCGCTCGATACCGAGACCATGATTGGAGCCCAGGCCTCGACCGACCAGCTCGAGAAAATCATGGCCTACATCGACATTGGCAAACAGGAAGGCGCCGAGGTCCTGACGGGCGGCAAGCGTGCCGAGATCGGCGGCGAAGCAGAGGGAGGCTATTACGTCGAGCCCACCATCTTGGCCGGCCACAACAAGATGCGCGTGTTCCAGGAGGAGATCTTCGGGCCCGTCGTGTCGGTGACTTCCTTCGAGGGCTTCGACGACGCGATCGAGATCGCGAACGACACGCTCTACGGATTGGGAGCTGGGGTCTGGTCTCGCGACACGAACACCGCGTATCGAGCCGGTCGCGCCATTCAGGCAGGGCGAGTCTGGACGAACTGCTACCACCTCTATCCTGCTCACGCCGCGTTCGGAGGTTACAAGCAGTCGGGTATTGGCCGCGAGAACCACAAGATGATGCTCTCGCAGTATCAGCAGACCAAGAACTTGCTGGTGAGCTACGACCCGAACCCGATGGGCTTCTTCTAGTTCTGCGTCGGAGTCGCCGTGACCATCGAGCGCGTCAAAGTCACCGAGGCCGCCGTGGAGCTGATTCGAAAGCTCCGCGCGGCCCACGGGCCTCTCTTGTTTCACCAGTCGGGCGGCTGCTGTGATGGAAGCTCTCCGATGTGTTTCCCCGCGGGCGAGTTTCGGATCGGGCAGAACGACGTGCGACTCGGTGAGGTCGAAGGCGCGCCGGTTTACATCGGAGGCCAGCAGTTCGAGCTATGGAAGCATACCCAGCTCGTCATCGATGCAGTCCCAGGGCGCGGGGCGGGCTTTTCCCTCGAAGCCCCTGAGGGCTACCGATTTCTCACTCGCTCGCGGGTCTTCACCGACGAAGAAGTCGCCGAGCTCGCACTTGCAGGTCCCGTAACTCGCGGCCCTAGAATGGCTCCATAACCAGCATTGCCGGGTGCCAGCGAGGCTCGTTTGGTCGGCCTGAGGGGCTTTTTGAGGTAACTACCCCCCCCGGACTGCTCGTGGTAGACCTGGCGAGCCCGAAAGAAGGAACCTATGAGCGGCCCCCGTCCTGTCCGTCTCCCGGAGCACATTGTCGAAATCGTCAGCGACGCCGGCGAAGGTGCTCAAAAAGCAGCCATTGCCTTTGCCCAGCTCTGCGCCAAAGCAGGAAACGGCCTTTGGACGGTGGAGATCATTCCCTCCGAGATCCGGCCTCCGCCGCATACGGTCGGAAGCGCGAGCGGTAACCGCATTCGCCTTGCTGAGCGCAGCCAGGTCACGAATGCCGGCAACCTCGCGGACGTGGTGCTGGCCTTCAACGAGATGGCCCTGCTCTCGCGGCTCGAAGCTGGAAGTCTCGCTGACGACGTACTCGTGCTGATCGACGATCAGTGGGCCACTCACGATAACGAGCAGTATCAGCGCTCCTACCGCGAGGTGATCGACACGTTCCGCGCGCGGGGAGCGACCATCGTCGAGATCCCGATGCAAGCGGAAACGCTCCGCCACGTCGAGGATGCAGAGCAGGGAAAGAACATGTTTGCGGTGGGCCTTTTGTGCGCCCTCTACAACAAAGACGTGAAGCTGCTTCAGAATGTGATTCGCGGCATCTTCGAGAAGAAAACCCGCGAGGTGATCGAGACGGCCGTGAAACTCGCCGGAGCCGGTTATGAGTATGGAAGCGCACACTTGGAACAGCGCTTCGAAATCCAGGCTGTCCCGACAGATGTCCCGAAAGTGGCGATGAACGGGAACACGGCACTCGCGCTCGGTGCCGTCTCGGCCGGATTCGAGATGTGTTCCATGTATCCGATCACCCCGGCGACCTCCGCATCGCACGAATTGTCGTCAATCTTCGAAGATTTCGGTGGTTTCGTCCATCAGGCCGAGGACGAGATCGCCGCAATCGGCGTGGCGCTCGGGGCCTCCTACGCCGGAAAAACCGCGCTGACCATCACCTCCGGGCCGGGCATGGCCTTGAAGACCGAGTTCCAGGGCTTGGCCGTGATGACCGAGACGCCGCTGGTCATCGTGGATGTTCAGCGAGGCGGACCCAGCACTGGGTTGCCAACTAAGATCGAGCAAGCGGATCTGCTTCATGCGCTCTATGGCGCCCCAGGGGACGCACCTAAGGTGGTGATCGCGCCGAGCACGATCGAAGAGTGTTATTATATTCTTTCGGTCGCGCGGAAGATCGCGGAGGAATTCCGCATGCTGGTCATCGTCCTTTCCGACGCGAACCTCGCGACCGGTCAGCAGCTGTTCGACCGTCCCGATGTTTCCCAGACGCCACGGCGGCCTCCCCTCGACCTCAGCCCGGTGCCGCTCGGAGCCCTCCCTTACGATTGGGATCCAACGACCGGCCTTTCGCGGCGCCTCATCCCCGGGCAGCCGGGCGGAATGGGGGTCACGACCTCGCTCAATCACGACCGCAATGGAAAGGCCTGCTACGACGCCGAGCGCAACCAGCGCGGCCATGACATGCGCAGCCGGAAACTCGCCGCGTTGCAGCAAACCCTGCAACCACCGAGCGTGCATGGAGCGCCCGAGGGTGACCTCCTCCTCGTGGGCTGGGGCAGCACGCGCGGAGCGATCGAGGAAGCCGTCGACATGGCGCGCGCCGAAGGCCTCGCGGTTTCCTCCGTCCACATTCAGTTTCTGAGTCCCCTGCCGCCTGGACTCCACGACATCTTCGCAGGCTTTCGCAAGATCATCACCGCCGAGCTCAACTACAGCGATGATTGGGAGGATCCGTTGATTACAAAGGAAAACCGACGGTACGGCCAGTTGGCGTGGATCCTCCGAGCCGCCACCCTGTTGGATATCGACTGCTATGCCAAGGTCCCTGGCCGGCCCTACATGCCGGTGGAGATCTTCGACGAAATCCAACGCGTCCTCGGCGATCAACCGGGAATCGAAACCCTCGGTGAAACCCTTCGCGCACTCAAGGGAGCAATTTGACGATGTCTGTGCTTGCGGAACTATGCGTCATCGAGAGCAGCGGGGTCGAAGCTCACTCCCTCGGCGACTACGAATCTGAAAAGCCCCGCTGGTGCAAGGGGTGCGGCGACCATGGGGTGTTGGCCGCGCTCCAGCGTGTGCTGCGCAAAAACAATCTCGAACCAGAGGACGTTGTCTCGGTGTCCGGCATCGGATGCTCGAGCCGTCTCCCCCACTATCTCAATACCTACGGTTTTCACGGCATCCATGGCCGGGCATTGCCGATCGCCACGGGCGTGCGCCTCTCGCGCCCCGAGCTTCCCGTCATCGTGGTCATGGGCGACGGCGACTGTTTCAGTATCGGTGGCAATCATTGGCTGCATGCGATCCGTTACAACATCAACGCGGTCGTGCTGGTGCTCGACAACGAGGTGTATGCGCTCACCAAAATGCAAGTCTCGCCGACCACACCGGACGGATGGAAAACGAACACCACCCCCCACGGCACCTACCTTCAACCCATGAACCCTCTCAGCGTGGTGATGGGGATGACGAACGTTTCCTTCGTCGCCCAAACCGCCACCTGGCTGCCCGCTCATCTCGACGAGACTATCGAGAAGGCCTGGGACCATCATGGACTTTCTTTCGTGCGTATCCTGCAGCGGTGCCCGGTGTTCATGCCAAGTGCCTTTGGCGAGGGCGGGTTGAAGTTCCCGGTTGTGTTCCTCGAGCATGAAGACGGCATCCCCATTCACCCCTCGCTACTCGCTCGCGGCCCCGCCCAGGCGCACAACCATCGCGACATCAACGAGGCGCAGCGCGCCGCGGTGAGTGTCGACCCTGCCCCCATGGGTCTCGTCTATCGCAATCCCGATATCCCTGCCTATGAAGAGATCCGGTGGAGCCGCCGGGATCGGCCTGATCATGAGACCTTCGTTCAGCGGCTCGATACCGCGATGGAGCGCTACACCGTCCGCTAATCCCTGTGTCCGTCATGAAAGAGCAGATCCTCCAACACGTCGAAGATGTCTGGCATCACCACTGCGTGGCCCTCGGCGATGCTCTTGCCGAGGCTATCTCCGGGCTCGAAAACCTCGTTCGTCTCGACGAGTACCATCGTCATGGTCACGATCCCGATCACCTCGAGCGCTCGCTCGGGCGCTTTGCCGCGACAAACGTCGACATCGGTTCCTTGTCCCGCGTCCTCGGCGAAGGTACGCCCTCACGAGCGATGGCGCCGGAACGGCTCAAACGTGTGCAGGAGCTCATCCCAACGCTCGGCGAAATGAAGGAGGAGTGCTCGAACAGCGCTCTCGATTCTGCCTCCGCTGCGATTGAGACCGAGGAGAGCAAAATCCGGCAGCTCGCCGAGGAACACCTCAATCGGGTCGCTCGAGTCTTCCGCACCCTGCGCATTGCCCAATTGGAGATCCGCTCCAAGTACGAATCCAAAACCCATGATGCCGTCTTCGCCGACTTCAACTGGCGGCAGCTCAGCCCCGGTGAGCTTCGGCTGTGTCCGCCCTTTCTCGTGATGGCACGTCTAGATGGCGACAGTGGCGCGCACCTGCGTAAGATGATGTCGCTGCTCGAAACCGGCATGCCGATCAAGGTCGTTGCGCTCCGCTCGAGCTTGCGCGAGGTCTACACCGCGACCTCCGACACCGGCGTGCCGTCCACGATGACCATTGAAACGCTGCCGCTCGCGATGCGTGGTGTCTACTTCCTCCAGACACATGCGGCCGTGCCTGGTTTTCAAGAACAGTTGTTCGAGGCCCTGACGGCCCCGCGGCCTGGCGTGATCTCGGTGCTCTACCAACGTGATGACGAGACCAAGGATGCCTTTCGAGGTCGCACCGAACGCGCCGTTCGCGCGCGGGCGTTTCCGATCTGCGTTTACAATCCGGATCAGTCCGACCGTTTCGTCATGTGTTTTGATCTCTCCGCGAATCCATCGCCGGATATGCTCTGGACCAAGGAAACGCTCTCCGGCCAGGAGCCGCAAGGGCAAGCCATCGAAGTCGAAGAGCCCTTCACCTTTGCCCACTTCGCCGCATCCGAGGCGGAGTTCGCTGCGGACCTCACCGACCCTCCCGCAATGGCCGACAATCTGATCCCGATAGACGATTACCTGTATTTCTCGCGACGTCAGCGGGTCGGGAAACTTCCTTTCGTCTCGCTCGTCGGAAAAGATGGGAGCATCGTTCGCAAAGTCGTTTCACCAATGATTGCCCTGCAGTGCTCCGAGCGCCTCCATCTCTGGCGCACCCTTCGGGAGATCTCCGGGATCGACAATCCGTTTGTGAACACCACGCGCACCACTCTGCAGAACGAATTTGCAGCCGAGCAGCAAGCGCTGCTCGAAAGCAAGGAACAGGAAATGGAGAAGGACGCCGCCCGCCGTGAGCAGGCCGCCGTCGCCTCCACCGTGCGCAAGCTGGTCGCCCACCTCACCGGCGTCGACCCGTCCAAGAATTAAGGCATCCGAGATATTCGAAGGTGCTTGCCGTACTATACCCATCTGCTTACAGTGGGCCTCTTAGACACCTTCGCCCTTCCTGAGGTCATAGATGCTCGAGACTCTCGTCCGGCACACCAGCATTCGCGATATCATCGGCGATGTAATCCGGGTTCGGGCTCGAGGCGTAGCCCTTGGGGACCTTGCCGTGGTCGAGAACCGTGGCGGCGACGTGTCCAGCGCGAGTGTGGTCGAGTTGAACCGCGACATCGTCAGCCTTCAAGTGTTCGCGGGTGGCAAGGGCATCTCCACGGATGCCCGAGTTCGTTTCCTTGGACATCCCCAGCGGGTTGCCTTCTCGAACCACATTCTAGGTCGGATCTTTCGGGGCTCGGGTGAGGTCATCGATGGTAAACCGCCCCTCGACGCCGAGGAGAAAATACCCGTAGCAGGCCCCACGGTGAACCCCATGATGCGGGTGATACCGTCGAAGATGATCGAGACGGAAGTCCCTATGATCGATCTCTTCAACAGCCTCGTGGAGAGCCAAAAGATCCCGATCTTCTCGGTGGCGGGTGAGCCCTACAATGCCCTTCTGGCCCGCATCGGCTTCCAGGCAGACGCCGACATCGTGGTCTTTGCGGGCCTAGGACTGATCTTTGACGATTTCCACTTCTTCAAGACCGCCTTCGAGGAAAATGGGGTCTCCCACCGCACCGTCATGTACGTGAACTTGGCCTCCGACCCCATCATCGAACGGCTGCTGGTTCCAGACATGGCTTTGGCGGTCGCCGAGCGATTCGCCATGGAGCAGTCCAAGCGGGTGCTCGTGCTCATGACGGACATGACCGCGTACGCCGATGCCATGAAGGAGATCGGCGTGTCCCAGTCGCGGATCCCGGCCACCAGGGGTTACTTGGGCGACCTCTATACACAGCTCGCCCGGCGGTATGAGAAAGCATGCGACTTCAAAGGGGCCGGTTCGGTCACGATCCTCACGGTCACCACGATGCCGGGCAACGACGTGACCCACCCGGTGCCGGATAACACCGGCTACATCACCGAGGGACAGTTCTACTTGCACGATAGGGTCATCGACCCCTTCGGCTCGCTGTCGCGCCTAAAGCAGCACGTCGTAGGGAAAGCCACGCGAGAGGATCACGGTCAGATCATGAACACCATGGTGCGCTTCTATGCAGCTGCCCGGGAGGCAGAGCAAAAGCAGGCCATGGCCTTCGAGCTATCGGACTTCGACATGAAGCTCCTCAAGTTCGGGGAGCTGTTTCGGCGCCGGTTCATGGACGTGGACGTCTCTTTGCCTCTGATGAAGGCGCTGGACTTGAGTTGGCACACGCTCGCGGAGTGCTTCGAGTCGCACGAGCTTCTCATGAAGCAGGACCTCGTCGATCGTTACTTCCCGAACTTGGAGAACGAGGGCACCGGAGAGGTCGCCTGAACGATGGCCCGACTAAAACTCAGCAAGTCTGCCCTCCAGCAGGAGCACATCAAGCTCAAGCTCTACGTGAAGCTCCTTCCTTCCCTCGAGCTCAAGCGCCGGCAGCTCACCCTCGAATTGGGCAAGGCCCGCAGGGAGTACGCGGCGACGCGTGCTGAGGTCGAGCGCCTGGAGGCGCGGGTGGGGGCGGAGCTGCCGATGCTGGCGAACACGGAGATCGAGCTGAGGGGGCTGGTCAAGATGACCGCTTTCGACCTCGAGCGAGAGAACGTGGTCGGGGTGCGGCTCCCGGTGTTGAAGGAGGTCGAGTGCCAGGTAGCGGAGTATTCACCGCTTGCGAAACCAGTATGGGTGGACGCGCTGGCCGAACGCCTCGGGGATGCGGCCGAGGCGCGAACTCGCATCCAGGTAGCCGCCGAGCGGGTCCGCATCCTGTTACGTGCAGAGCGACGCATCACGCAGCGCGTGAACCTCTTCGAGAAGATTCTCATTCCCAAGACTCGGAGCAATATCGAGCGCATCCAGATCTGGCTGGGTGACATGGGAAGGGCAGCGGTGGTTCAGGCGAAGCTGGCGAAGGCCCGGCAGGTGCAGGATTGGGTTCCGGTAGAGGAAGAGGAGGCGGCGTGGCCATCGTCCCTCTGAGCAAACTCACGTTGGTGGGGCACCAGGCTGAGAAGGAACGGGTCCTAGAGGACCTGCAGGAGCTCGGGTGCCTCGAGATCGTCTCCCTCGCAGACGACGTCGCTCCGCTCGCGGACGCCTCGAAACCAAGTCGTGAAGCGTTGAATTTCCTCGAAAGGTGTCCTCAGAAACAGCGTCCAGTGACCAACCCCGCAGAGTTCGATGCAGAGCGGGTCAAGGGGGAGATCCTGGAGCTCAGGGATCATACCCACGAGCTCGAGCTCGAGCGGGACGCCCTCATGCATCGCATCGAGGCGCTCGCCCCATGGGGCGACTTCGAGTTCCCGCCCGAGGAAGGTCTCCTGGGACAGCGCTTCTGGTTCTATGTGGTGCCGCAGAACCGGTTGCATGACCTCGCAGCATCGGACCTGATTTGGGAGGAGATCAAGCGCGAGGGGCGGAACGCCTATGTGATCGTGATCTCCGAGCGAGAGCCCGAGGGTGTACCGGCCCCCCGAGTACGAACCGGCGCTGTGTCACCGCAGACGCTCGAGCGCAGGCTAGAGGACGTGGAGCTGGAGCTCGAGGACGCGTCTCTCGAGCGGATTCGCCTGACCCGCTGGAGCCTTCTGCTGTCCCGTGGCCTGGCTGTCCTCGAGGACCGAGCGGCTCGCGGTCTCGCTGCCGATCAGTGTTACGATTCCGGTCCGGTTTTTGCGCTCCGGGCGTGGGCGCCGACCGAGGCGCGGGAGTCGCTCGAATCGTACGCCGCGAAGCACGGCATCGTCATGGAGGTCTCTGACCCGGGCCCCGACGACGAGCCGCCTACACTCCTTCGCAACTCGGAGCGCACCGAAGGCGGCGAGAACCTCGTCAACTTCTACAAGACTCCGGGCTACAGCACCTGGGATCCTTCGTCGGTGGTCCTGTACTCGTTCGCGATCTTCTTCGCGATGATCATCTCGGACGGTGGCTACGGGCTGGTCCTGGCGCTGGTGGTCGCTTACTTCTGGAAGAGGCTGTCGAGCTCAGCCACGGCCCGCCGGTGGCGTTGGGTCCTGGCCACCCTCGTGGTGTCCACAATCGTCTACGGCGTTCTGGTCGGCTCGTTCTTCGGGGTAGCGCCGGCCCCGGACATGTTCCTCTCGCGGCTGGCCGTTCTAGACATCACGGACGCGAGCACGATGATGGCGGTGTCGATCACGATCGGAGCGTTCCACGTGATGCTGGCCAATCTCATGAACGCCGGGCGCTACGGGTGGAGCCCCCGCGCGCTGCCGTCGCTCGGGTGGGCCATGGTCGTGCTCGCTGGTTACACCCTGTATGCGGCAGCTCAGCTAGGAGCCGACTGGCTGAAGGTGCCGGCCTTTTCCGCAGCCGGTGTTGGCCTGGCCCTGGTCTTCGCATTTGCAGGGTATGGAGCCCGTCCCTTGGCTCGCTTGGGGAGAGGGCTCGTCGGATTGACCGGTATCATGGGGGCATTCGGAGATGTCTTGAGCTACCTGAGGCTCTTCGCCTTGGGCCTCGCCTCCGCGTCACTCGCGATCGCGTTCAACGGAATGGCGGCCGATGCCCGGGAGGCCCTTCCCGGCGCAGGTCTCCTCGCTGCTATCATCATCCTCGTCATCGGACACAGCCTGAACCTGCTACTAGCCGTTGCCAGCGGAGTCATCCACGGGCTGCGATTGAATGTTATCGAATTCTTCAACTGGGGACTTCCGGAAGAGGGTCCTCTCTTTCGGCCGTTCAAGAAGAAAGGAGCGTGATCCTTGGAACCACTGGTCTTGACCATGGGCTGGCTGGGCGTTTTCTCCCCTCTGGCGTTGGGTGCTATCGGCAGCATGATCGGCGTTGGCCGGGGCGGTCTGGCCGCCGCAGGTGCGATGCTCGAGATGGAGGGCGGCTACGGTCGCTTCGTCGGGGTGGCGGCGATGCCCTCCTCCCAAACCATCTACGGCATCGTGGTGATGCTGACGTTCAACCGCACCTTGACGGTTGGAAACTCGCCCGGCCTTTTTGGGTTGGGTGTTCTCACTGGCGCGGCCCTGCTCTTCAGTGCGATGGCTCAGGGAAGCGCGTGTGCCGCCGCCATCAACACCTCGAAGTCGAAGCCTGAGGTCTTCGGGATTTCCATCGCACCCGCGGCTGTGATCGAAGGCTTCGCTGTCTTCGTGTTCGTATTCGCTCTGGTGCTCGCAGGCGCCATTCCGAAGTGAGGTGACGCATGACCCAGCCAGATCTGAAAGCCTCGGGCGTCAAGGAGCTGATCGACCGGATTCGTGACGAGGGAGTGCATTCCGCCCGCACCGAGGCAGACAGGATTCTCGCGGAAGCCAAAGCGAAGGCTGCCCGGACCGTGGCGGAAGCCAAAGCGAAAGCCGCGGTCATCGAGAAGGATGCGCGGGTCGCAACGGAGCGGGAGCGGACCGCCAGCATCGAAGCTCTGCGCATCGCGGCACGGGACACCGGGTTGGAGCTCCGTTCGGCGCTGATGTCCGCTTTCGAAGAGCACGTGCGTCACCTCGTAACCGACGTGACCACCGATGGCACCGTGCTCCGGGACATGATCTTGGTCCTCGCAGGGAGGGCGGCTGAAGAGTTCATCAAAGACAAGGATGCCGTCATCCTCGTTCCCCATCGGCTCGCCGATGAAGTCTCCGCAGAGCTCGATGAGTTTCTTCGGAAGTCGGCCGTGGCGTTCTCTGCCGATGTGCTGCGAAAAGGCATCGAGCTCATTCCGTCGAACGCAGTCCAGGGCGGAGCGCGTATTCGTTTGGTCGGCGAGAATCTGGAGATCGACTTGAGTGACGAAGCTCTGTCCGAGATGATGCTGAAGCTGCTTCTGCCTCGCTACAGGAAGATCCTGGTCGAGGCGGGGCAGTGATACGACGCTACTATCAGCTCGTGGCCAGTCTTCCGGCGCTCCCCGATTTCCGGCAGACGCGGCTCCTACCGATGAGCCGACTGCGCCTCGAGGAGCGCATGTCCCTCCTTCACAGAGATGACCTGGAGGAGCTGATGAGGGCCGAGCGTCTGATCGCCTGGCGCCGCCAACCTGTGAGCCGGACGACTGAGGAGATCATCGCCATGTATGGCGAGGTCGTGGCCCGCAACCGCAACCAGGAGCTCAGGAACATAGTGGATTTCCGCATGAACATGCGGACGGTAATGGTGGCCCTCCGTCTGAGACGCCAGGGGAAAGCCGCTCCATCCGGGCGATGGGGCACGGGCCCGTACACTCGGATCATCGAAGCCCGCTGGGCGGAAGCGGAGTTTGGGCTAGGGGCAGTGTTTCCATGGATCCCCGAGGCGCAGAAGTTTCTGGACCAGGGCGATGCCATGGAGCTCGAGAAGCTGATGATGGGTCAATCTTGGAAGAAGCTGAGCCAGATCTCGGACGGACACCCGTTTCGGTTCGAGCAAGTCTTCGCCTTCGCGTACAAATGGGACATCCTCCACCGATGGCTATCCTACGACGCCGAAAAGGCGCGTGAGCGCTTCGAGGAACTGATAATGGAGGTGACGAGTGACCACCAAAACCTCTTCGCCTGATACGGGCGGTGCGAGCGACGAAGGATCTCGGCGCGCCCCCATCGTGGCCGTTCAGGAGAGTCTAGTCACGATCAGCGTCCGCGATACTCGGGTCATGAAAAACGAGGTCGGTCATGTTCTTCTTGGGGAGCAGCGTCTCAAATCCGAGGTGCTCCGCGTCCAGAATCAGGTAGCGGATCTTCAGGTCTTCGAAGATACCTCTGGGGTCAAGGTCGGGGACGAGGTCGAGTTGACCGGCGAAATGCTGTCGGTGACCCTCGCTCCCGGTCTTCTGGGAAAGGTGTATGACGGGCTGCAAAACCCGTTGTCCTTGTTGGCAGAGGAGCACGGTTTCCTGCTGCCCCGTGGCACGGTTGTGGACCCCGTAGACACCGAGAGGCGCTGGGACTTCACGCCTGCGGTCGCTAAGGGGCAGACCCTCAAGGCAGGACAGATCTTGGGGACGACGCCCGAGGGGATCTTCGAACACAAGATCATGGTGCCCTTCGACGAGCCAGCGGCGGTGGAGGTGACCTGGATAAACAGGGGCAGCGTCGCGATCAACGATCCCATCGCCCGAGTCGTTCGACCGAATGGTGAAGAACGGACCCTCACGATGGCTCAACGGTGGCCAGTGCGCCGCCCGCTGCCCGAACTCATGCTCCGGCGACGCGTGGCGGAGCGTATCTACCCGACGGAGCCCCTGACCACCACGCAGCGAATCATCGACACGATGATCCCGGTCGCCCGGGGAGGCACGGCCTGCATCCCGGGACCTTTCGGTTCCGGGAAGACGGTGCTCCAGAGCCTCATAGCCCGACACTCTGCCGTGGACATCGTCATCGTGATCGCATGCGGCGAACGAGCCGGCGAAGTAGTAGAGACGATCACCGAGTACCCGGAAACGATCGACCCCCGGACCGGGGGCTCGCTGATGGATCGCACGATCATCATCTGCAACACGTCCTCGATGCCCGTCGCCGCTCGGGAATCCTCCATCTACACGGGTATAACCTTGGGGGAGTAC
>Ga0233412_10000641_pt1 | contig 19914 bp, 42 predicted proteins | sample Na_anoxic_4_MG_FD_180667 | JGI IMG/M metagenome (GOLD analysis project Ga0233412, IMG submission 180667) | Seawater microbial communities from Saanich Inlet, British Columbia, Canada - Na_anoxic_4_MG | ecosystem: Environmental > Aquatic > Marine > Inlet | place: Canada: British Columbia...
GATCTTTTAAACTTTGCCGGTAATGTTAAAAATATTACCATATTTGAAGGCTATCCAGCTCCGGAAAATAACTGGGAAATTGGAACGCTAACTACGGATTTATTAAGTTATGTTAATGATACCGTACGATCACAGTTTTTAGAAAAATTTAACGAGCGTATTGATTTATTATTTGACAACAACGCGCTTAATAAACTGGAACAAGGGTTTGGTAAAAACTATAGAGACGCTTTAGAGGATATAATATACCGCATGAAAACCGGCAGACGCAGGGTTTTTGGTAGCAATAAATTAACCAATAGCTTAATGAACTGGGTTAATGATTCTGTTGGTACGGTTATGTTCTTTAATACTAGATCGGCATTATTACAGCAAATATCTCTTATTAACTTTGTAAACTTTAACGATAATAATCCATTAGCGGCATCGGCAGCGTTTGCAAACCAAAAACAATTTTGGAAAGATTACGCAATGTTATTTAATTCTGACTTTTTAAAACAACGTAGAGCTGGTTTAAAAACAGATGTTAATGCCGATGAAATAGCTAAGGCTGCCGAAGAAGGAACAAATAAAGTTAGAGCAGTTATTGCGTCTATATTAAAGAAAGGATTTTTACCAACACAATTAGCTGACTCTCATGCTATCGCTCTGGGTGGTGCATCCTTTTATAGAAATCGTGTTAATAGTTATTTAAAACAAGGGTTGTCTCAAAAAGATGCAGATAATAAAGCATTTTTAGATTTTCAAGAAATTGCAGAAGAAACGCAGCAGTCATCACGACCAGACCGTATTTCAATGCAACAAGCGAGCCCTATAGGCCGCGTTATACTTGCTTTTGCCAATACCCCTATGCAATATGCTCGATTAACGAAAAAAGCGGCTTTAGATCTTTATAATGGCCGAGGTGATTGGAAAACTAATATGAGTAAGCTTATGTATTATAGCTTTGTGCAAAACGTAATATTTACAACATTGCAGCAAGCTGTATTTGCATTAGCTTTTGATGACGAGGAAGATGATGAAAAGAAAAAAGATAAATATTTTAATGTTGCCAATGGAATGGCTGACTCGTTATTAAGAGGATTAGGATTTGGTGGAGCAGCTGTGGCTACCGGTAAAAATGTTGTATTAGAAATTATTGATCAATACGAAAGCAAACGTCCTGATTATAAAGAAGCGGCTTTAAAATCTTTATCGTTGTCCCCTCCTATAGATACTAAATTAAGAAAACTTATTTCGGCGGGTAGAACTTTTACATATAGACAATCCCGTGAAAAAATGAGAACAGAAGGATTAAGCTTAGATAACCCTATATTTGAAGCAGCAGGGCAAGTTCTTTCTGCTACAACAAATATACCGCTAGATCGGGTTGTTAGAAAATTAGATAACCTTTCTACACCAGTACGACAGGATGTTGAAACATGGCAGGCTATATCTCTAGCGTTGGGTTATAGTAAATGGGATGTTGGATTAATTGAAAAATCTACTACTAAAAAGAAATCAAAATATAAACAACAGCTATTCAAAAAAATAAAACCAGGGGGTTCAACTAAATTTAAAAGATAATTATGGCACTAAAAAGATTTAATAGCCCATTTAGGATGGGGGCTTATGAAAATCCACAAGCAGCAGTGGATGATAAATCCGGGCAAATTATAGCAGCAGGATTTAAATCATTTGCGGATTCTATAGCATCGGCAAAACCAAAGAAAAAAGAAGAAGACGATGACAAAGAAAATGAATAACACTTCCTCGCCTTTTACATTGAAAGATAGTTGTTACTATAAGGTGAAAAAAACTTATAAAGTTTTTCCATCCGCATATGCCAGTGGGGCTATTGCTAAATGTAGAAAAAATAAAGGAAAAAAGTAATGTATAGTTCTCCCTTTAAAAAAGTAAGAAAGACAAAAGAAGGCGCATCGCTCAAGCGGTGGTTTAAAGAAGAATGGATTGATGTTCGCACTGGAAAACCATGCGGACGATCCGAAGGTGAAGGCCGTGGCGTGCCATATTGCCGCCCTAAAAAACGTATATCTAGTGAAACACCTAAGACTGCTAGTGAAATGAGTGCTAGTGAAAAAGCAAAAAAAATAAAAGAGAAAAAAGCGTTGGGGCAGCCAGGGGGTAACCCGCGTAGAGTTAAACCTGTCAAAAGATAAAATGAAATGAACTTTGACCAATTAAAAATATACCTTATTAATGGGGGTACTTTAGGCGTTACAACATTTACACAAATAGAAATGGGGTTAAAAATTATACTACTAGTGGTTACCATAGGATACACTATTTCTAAATGGATAGACATTAAGAAAGGAAAAAATGAGGGCGATAAATAAAATTATTGTACATTGTACCGCCACCCCAGAGGGCAGACATACTACTGTTAAGGATATTAGACGTTGGCACAAAGCTCAAGGCTGGTCTGACATAGGTTATCATTATGTAATTTATCTTGATGGCTCTATCCACTCAGGTAGGCCAATAGAAGTTGCTGGAGCTCATACAAAAGGGTTGAATAAAAATTCAATAGGAGTTGTATATGTAGGAGGCATAGATGCAATAAATTTTAAACCTAAAGACACTAGAACGTCTGAACAAAAAGAAGCTTTAGAATGTTTTCTTAATGAATTAATGAGCACCTACAAAGGGGCTACATTACACGGCCATAACCAATTTGCGCCAAAAGCTTGTCCAAGCTTTGATGTACAAAAAGAATATAAACATATAATAGATTGCTATTAACAATAAGGAACAAGTATAAAATGGGCACCATACCCAAAAGTTCCTATAAAAGAAAGGGGATCTCAAGCGAGGTCCCCTTTTCTAATTAAACTAAACTAAACTAACCAAAAGTTATTATAACAATCAAATGGTTATAACTTTTATCCATCGCAGCTTAAGCATTCTGGGTCCATAGCTTTTGCTGCAATATCTCCTCTTAATACACTTTCTGTTCTAGTGTAATATAATGTTTTAATTCCATTTTTCCAAGCGGCCATATGAACTTGATTAATCCATTTTGGAGTAGCTTCTGCTGGAAATGCTAAATTCAAACTAACAGACTGATCTATATATTGCTGTCGTATTCCCGCTTGATTAACCAATTCAAGTTGGTTGATCTCTTTAAAAGTTTTGAAAACTTCTTTAGCCGGAATATCATGCGCCATTTGTATATTATCCAGCTCGTCGATACCTTGAACCGAACCTCCGTCAGCCAGGATTTTATCCCATATTTCATTTGTATTTAACTTATGTTTTCTTAATAACTTTAATAATGTTGGATTTTTTCTTATGAAAGTTCCTTTAGCGCTTTGTTCAGTAAATACATTAGCTGCCCAAGGTTCAATGCCAGGGGAAACGTTCCCGCTAAGCTTAGAGTTACTAACAGTGGGCGCGATAGCGCGTAAATGTGTATTACGCATCCCAGAGCCAATACACCACAAAGGTTCCCCATAAGTTTCAGCCAAATCACGCGATGCTCTTTCAGACTCAATTTTAATTTGCGAAAATATTTTCCTAGTCTCAAACTGAGCAAGTAAACCTTCAAAGGGAATACCAAGTTCTTGTAAATAGGTGTGCCATCCAAGAACACCCAACCCAAGCGCTCGTCCTTTAACAGCAGAACGAATGGCATTTTCAAAACCTCTAAGTCCTTTCGCTCTTTGAATAAATTCCTCCATAACCCCATCAAGAAACCAAATGGCGTCGTATATAAGGTTAGTGTTTTTCCATTCTTCATATTTAGCAAGATTAACTGATGATAAACAACAAACAAAGCTATGAGATTCATCTGTATGTAATGCAATCTCACTGCATATATTTGTCATGTGTACTTTTAGCCCGTTTGTTTTATATGCTTGCGGATTTGCTTTGTTAGTATTTCCTTTAAACAATATGTACGGTTCGCCAGTTGATTTTCGTTTTCTAAGAAGTTTACTCCATCTATTTCTAGCATCCGCATCTCCTTGTTCAAGCTTTCGCATAAACTTATCACCAACAACTGCGCATTGATGTAGATTAAGCGATTGTCTGTTAACATCACCTTTCGGTTCTCGTATTTCAAGCCACTCTTCAAAATCGCCATGCTCAATGTTGATATTAATACTTGCAGCTCCTCGTCTAACAGATCCTTGATTGGTTGCAAGTATTGTTGAGTCATATATTTTGCAGAATGGTACGACTCCATCTGATGTTCCATTACCTGTTATTTTAGCGCCGGCGGGTCTGATCATGTTAACTCCGACGCCAACTCCACCGCCGTGCTTAGCGAGCAACATCATCTCTAAATTCTTTTGGCCTATGTCTTGTATCGAGTCAGCAACATCAATACCAAAGCAACTAATAGGCAAACCACGATCTGTACCAGTATTGCTAAGCACCGGCGAAGCCAAGCATAACCAACCGTTCCAGATATATTCAAAAAACTTCTCAGCCATTTCAGGCTTATATAATCTACGAGCAACCGTTTTAGCGACTCTTTCGTATGCTTCTCGTGGACTTTCTCCGTCAAGTAAATATCCCCCGGATATAGTCTTTTTGTATACGTCCGTGTTACCCCACGCAGGGTAATCTTCTCCTTTGATCCAATTTTCATTCCACATTGCTATCTGTCTTTTCTTCTATTTTTGAATCTTGTTTAAGCTTTTCCAGTGCTTCGGCGTAGTCGGGCATATTTTTTATAATTTTACTGTTCCCAAAAGACAAAGTCTTGACCCGGTCCATTTCCACCATTAGCATTTGGACTATAGACCCTAGTGTCTCTACCTTGTTCTTCATCTCTATTAATGTCTGCTCTTTCATTTAAATCTTCTAATATTTCTTCGTATGTTATATTTATTTTACCAAATGTTTTCGAAGTCTTCGCCTTCCCCAGCTTTCGAATAATCCGTCGGCCTAATTGCGAAAAAATCAGTATGAGTGACCCCGCCGGTAAGATGATAGAACCAATCAAGATTAGCCGCTGCATCTTTGTCATACGGGAAATATGACCCCAAGTCAATATAACCAAGTTCCACCAGTTTTTCATTTGTTCTCTTTTTAATAAAATGTTTTAAATCGTTTGCCCTAATGCCCTCAATGTCGCCCATCTCGAACATCTTATCTATATATTTAGTTTCTAAGCTTACCATTGTTTCCGCTGCATTTATTATATCTTCTCGACATAAATGCAATAATTGATTGTTTTCGCTGCACATATCTCGAAACAATTTGCAACCCATCTTACTGTGTAATGATTCATCTCTTACTGACCATTTCATTTGTTGCCCTATACCTTTTAAAAGGTTACGTAACTGAAAAGAATACAAAACAGCAAATGCAGAGTATAAACTAACGCCTTCCGCAAACGCAGAAAATACAGCTAATGATTTAGCGATACCAACTTGATCTGTACCTTCGTAAGCAACTAGGTTATCAAATCTTTGTGCCGTGGCTGGTTCGTGTAAAAACGCTTCATAATCTTCTAATCCAAGTGTTTCATTTAAATAGCTATAAGCTACTGCATGAACGGTTTCTTGAGAACCAAACATCATTGCCATTTGTTGTATCTCATGTTTAGGAAACCAACTAACCACTTTTTGCGTCCAATAATCTGAAACCGCACATTCAGTCTGCGCAAAACCTAGCAAGATATTACCTACCAGGTTTTTTTCTTTCTCATTTAATTTTTCTTTCCAATCTTTAATATCACCCTGCATTGATATTTCTGTATGCAGCCAAAATGCTTGAGCTTGTTTTAACCAACCCTCCGTGTAATATTCCGGATATTCAAACGGTTTGTATGCTATACGCTTATCAAATAATCCCATAATAATATATCATTAAATTATCGTTCTATTTCTATGGCTATATCAATAAGTGGTAAATAGATCACGTGCTGCACATAATCTTCACTATAATATGTTCTCATCCCTATTAATATACCCGGATAAAACCCTATACTAATACTCCAATCACTATTTTCCTTGTCCTCTATATTTTTTGACATAATTTTTACTTTGTTTTAAGTTACTTGTTTTTGATTTAGCGTGGACACCGGGTCTACTTGTTTTTGGTTTTTTATTAAAAACCACTAAATTCATTTTAGCTTTAGCCATAACACTTTATTCCATATTGATTTTGTATTTCAATTAACTCTTTGTATTTAATTCTGCCTCTATTTTCCCAGGACCACGCAACCCATTTATCAATTTGCCGCTCAGCATATTTTTGTCTCGCTACTTGTTTCGCGAGTTGAGGATTAACTCTATTGTTCTGTCGCATTCTGCTTGATTTTGTGGTTTATATAAAGTTATATTTGGGAATTGTTCTGTAACCAGTAATTTAAATAATTTCCATCGCATAGGAAATGATTCATTAGCTCTACCTTTACATTCAATTATAAAGTCGTCCCCAATAAAATCTGGCGTATACTTAACTGGCAATATGCGTTTCCCTCCTCTATTTTGAAAGCCTCCTTTGCTATTGCTTTGTCTTTCATAAACTTCATTTTCAAAATGGAAGCCATTTACAAGTACGAATGTTTCTCCTTCATACTTAGCCCTAATGTTTGCTTTCTTTAAAGCCATATACATATAACGCTCAAGACCTGAAGCAAAGTTAATGCCATCATATGACACCTTCTTCGCTACAACCGGACCTCGCTTTTTGCTTCTTGGCTTTTTATTATAAGTCTTCTTCATCATAAACTTCAATGCTTTTTAATAAAGCCTCCTGCATTTCTTCGGTTGTTGTTTCTTTAAGTTTTTGTAAATAAAGAACAGCATCCATAAGTTCTTCTTGCAAGTGGTTAATCCATTGAAAAACATTTGACTTATCATTCTCAAGGGTTATTCCGTATTTAGCAAAGCCAACGTCTGATCTTGAAACAAATTTATCCACAACGCGTTCAACAACTGGATCTCTAAATTCTATTTCTCGCTTATTCATAATTGCTCTTTTACAAAAGTTCCATTAGACATTATACCTTTGCGACTTTTAATTTGATTATAAGCTGTCTCTATACAACGCTCAATCTTAAGATCATTAAGCTCCGCTAAATTAGTAAGCACTACAACCATATCGCCAATAGCATCTTCTATTTCATCAAAATTATCATCAAGTAATGCTTTTGCTAGTTCGCCAGCTTCTTCCATTAGCTTAACATATTGAGTATGAGAATTACCCTGCTCATATATCCCTCGCTCTTCAGCCCAATCTCTAATTAAAGGAAAATAATTTTTAAGCCCAGGCTTTGTTTCAGGATTACGCTGTGGATTAAAATAAGCTTCATAGAAAGCTTTATTATATATGTAGCAACGATTATCATTGTACATTGAAGTTTGTGCATTCTGGGCGATCCAAGCAACGTTGTCTTTTGTGATTTCAAACTTATATCCCTGTGGAGTATCCCATTGTAAACCAAGGTTATCCATTAGATGCCCTTTAAGTTTATTTAATGGAACTGGGAATGTACTTGTTTGTTCTGTTGGATTTATATTCATATTTGATTTAAATAAATTTTTATAAAGTGTTCTATCTTTTCTATAGCCATAAGACTGTTGAAGTTCTATTTCGCGGTTGGAGATATAATCTATATCATCACTTTGATCAAGAACTTCGTATTCATTCTTCTTATAGCCTTGCATAAGAGTAACTCTAGTATTAAGATCACGTGTAACGCCTATCTTTTTACCAGGTATATGGTATAAATAATACATATTTTTTTTATTTACCAACGCTTAGCTCTGCCGGTATAGCCGAGTAAGGATTGTATCTGATTAGTTTAATTTTATCAGCTGTAGGTATATTAATTTTATTTGTTAACTTTCCTAATTCTGAATATATATATATACCTTCATCTAATTGCAATTCGGGCAATGCTCTTTTGGGTCTATCTAAATATTTTTCAGTAGCTTCCATATGATTGTTATATAAATGGCAATCACCTAACTGGCCTATAAGAGTACCTGGTTTTAACCCAGATCCTTTGGCTAACAATTCTAATAATAATCCGTACATTGATATATCATACGGCAAACCTAAAAATATATCTACAGATCTTTGCTGCCACATTAAATCAATAATACCATCATTAATATAAACTTGAAAACAGTAATGGCATGGCGGTAAAACCATATCTTTCATATCCGCAGGATTCCAAGCATTAACCATAAGTCGTCTAGAATTTGGGTCAGTACTTATGTTAGACACAAGTTCTTTAAGCTGATCTACCCCGTTAAAATCTCGCCATTGCTTGCCATACACAGGCCCCAATGTTTCATCTGTTCTTCCTGATCTTTCGTAATCTGGTCTCCAATATTTAACCCCATTGTCTTCCAAATATTTAAGATCTGTTCTGCCTTGTAATATCCAAAGCAATTCTGTTCGCGCTGCATTAAAGCTTACCTTCTTGCTTGTTAGTATTGGAAAGCCTGTATCCATATCATGTCTAATAGTTCTTCCAAATACGGATCTAGTACCTGTCCCTGTTCTATCTTTTTTATTTTTGCCGCCATGATACACACCGGCTAATAATGCTTTATACTCTTCTTGTATGCTTATCATAATAATATTTCATTGCTTTATACATTGCCTCTACTATCTCATTTTTTTTATATACCTGAGGAGATAGGTTTGGTTTTTCGTATTTTTTATAAGGACCTAAGCAAATTAAAACTTTAAAGTTTTCAGGATATAAGCCGCGTTCCATTGGATACATTGATATGCGTATATTATTTCTAATACAATATATAAATGCCGCATAATCTTGCTCGCTTGGCATATAATATTCCCATTCACTTTTGCCTTTTTTCTTTAAACCACTGCCCATTTATTCCCAAGGCATTTTCTCTTCAGCTAAATTTAAAGGCTCATGAGGTATAAAGCATCCTGATCTTGGTTCCCATTTAAAATGAGCTTCAGCTCCATTCTCTCCAAGGTTTTGAAACTTTACTTTAAGTACCTTTGCTTTAACCGTTTTAGCTTCATAGTTGCGATGTACCAATAAACCGTGATAACTAGCATCATACCACTCGCCGCCACCTTTAATCGAGTACATTGTTGGCTCTTCAATTTTACCATCTTTATCTTTATACATTTTAGTTGGGTGCGCTACAATAAATACTAGTACGTCAAACTTTTTGGCAAAGCTTTCTATTTTTTGAAGATATTCCATAGTGTATCTATTAATATCCTCAGTTTTAGCATCTACGTCTCTTACTTTATTGAATGGATCTATAACTAAGCACTTAATACCTTTGCGTTTCACAAGCTCTGCGCCTTTTCTTAATACAGATTCTAAAGTATAACGCTCCATATCTATAAAGAAAAAATTATCATTAACATGCTCAGCTACCTGGTTCCATTTATTGCTGCCTATATCTTCTTTAGTTGGCATATCTTGCCAAACTTTACGCATTAGTTTATGTGCGTGTAAATAAGTCGGAGCATTTTCAGGCGAAGCAAACGCTGTCTTCCATCCATAATTTTGATTATACCCAACAACCATTTGGTCGACAAAATCCGATTTACCTGAAGACGGTATGCCAGTGACGGTAATAAATTGACCAGTATAAGTTGAAAATATATTATCAAAATTTTCAAGGCCAATTTGGTAACCTGGCTTGAATCCATTAGTAACGAAGTCAGTAACCTCGTTTTCGATGTCTTTGAAAGTCGTGACATTTTCGAGTGGCACTGGTCTGGCTCTGGCAATACGCTCTGCCAATTTTTCTTTTCCATATTCTAATAAATATTCATTAGCATCTTTGCATCCATTAAAATCAGCAAGGTAACACACTTCAGCCCCAAGACGTCTAACTAATTCAGCTTGTAATGCTTGGCCAGCTTCATCTGCGTCAACTGCAATAATTATTTTTTGTTTATGCTCAAAATAATCTATACAGTTATCAAGATAATCTAAGTTATTGTTATTAAGCGTCGCTCCATTAGGTACCGATATTACATTTTCAATACCCGCTTCATATAATGAAAGGGCATCCATTTCGCCTTCTACAATAACACAATATTCGTAACCAACAATACTATTTATATTATAAAAAACTTTCTCAGCGCCCTTAAATAACTTAAAGTTTTTACGACCATCTCTGTATTTTACATTAATAAGCTGGTCGCCCATATAGTAATTAAACTGTATGGTATTCTCGGTCTTACCGGTTTGAGGCATAAACTCAGGGCTCTCTGTAACTTTAAGAGCCCTAAGTGTTTGCTTTGATATGCCTCTTGTTTCAAACCATTTTTCAACATTAGTACTAACATCTTTTACAACTTCCGGCGTAAGTGGTCGTACATATATTTTTTCTGACGCCCCTTTACGCTGGTAAGTATGTAGTTGAAATGATTTGTTGCAATTGTGACAAGTACCGAGACCCCGTTCCCAATCATAAGAAGCACACTTTGCTTTTTGGTTTTTGGGTTGTCTATCAGAAGAACACAAAGGACAAACTCCTTGTGTTTTGCCTTCTTCTAAATCATATTGATTGAATTGATCAATCAAAAATCCATTGATCTCTGTTGTCTGCATTAATTTAATTTAATTAAAATGGTAGATCATCTTCTACCGATTGTTTAGCCATGGCTTGCATAGGCTGACCTTCTCTAGGTGCAGCCTCTACGTTTGTGCCATTAGTCCATACTACTTTTACATTTCCTAAATAAACTTTAGGCGCTTTAGCATCTCTCTCTTCTTTAGACTGTTCAACAATGACAGGTCCATTATTTCCAAACTGATCAACCTCATCATTTAAAGTAATTGTCAAAGGTAAATATTTGCCCTTTTTACCCGCGATAATTTTGTCTTTTGGAATTGATTCTAAATTAATACTTGTTTTAATAATACTAGCCATTATGCGTATTGGTTTAATCGATTAAAAAATATTTGTAATCTTGATGCTGGCACACCAGTTGCTCGCCTAAAATTATCTACAACTTTAGAATGCGATTGATTAGAATAAAACTCTGTAGTTGGTAATTCCATACCGGTTACATTGCATGTTCTCATTTGTACTTTTTGTTTTCTTGCCATAATAATTGAATTTTAATTTATTAAATTATCTAATTGTAATCGTGTTCAGACTGTATTATAATGTTTCATTAATAAAATATTGCTTTGGATCAAAGTTATCATTATTAAAAAACAAATCATAAGCCTCACTTGCCCTCTTTACTTTATCTTTACCTCTTTCGTAAAAATCTACGGAACAATCAAAAACGCCAATTTGAGATGTGTTCTTATCTATTACAATAAATAACATCTCATAGTCAAATAGGCTACTGTATATATAAGCTTGACTGTCATAATTATAGCGTTTTGCAGAATAACGAAATGCCTGCAGGTCATTTGTTGTTTTCAAGTCTATAACTAATTTTTCGTCATGATTAACAATATCAGCCTTGCCTTTCCATAAATTATTTTCCAGTTCTGCAATCCCCGGTTTTTCATATTCAACGTTAGCGCCGCGGATTAAACTATGTATAGCATTGTTTGATAGCACCGTATCTGTTAACTTATCTATTTTATCTACCTCATGCTGTAACAAGCATAGTTCGCCGTCTGATAATTCTTTATACGCTTTTGTATTGCGCGTTGAACTTTCAATAATTTTATATTTCTTTAGCTTATCTGGTTCCAATATAGCGGTATGAAAATACCCGCCAATTAAAAACGGTATTGTTGTTTCTGATTGCTTTCCTAAAGCGAGAGGGTTTGTTAGCAAAGTGCTTATGTCTGAATTGCTAAGATACTTTTTACCAAAAGCACCATAATAGTGATTATCATCTTTTAACTTTGCTAACGCTTCCTCTTTTTTCATAAATTTTATAATGTTAGTGCTGCTTCAACCTCCTTAGACAAAGTATATTTTGCTTTAATAGCGGATACTGTACCGCCTGATTCTATATACTTCTTTGCCTTTACAAAAGCGGGATCTTTGGTTGAAGCTATTTTGTTTTTCTCTTTTGGCTCGCTGCCATGAGTGTTTACCGCATCTGAGTCTTGCGTGTCGTCTATTAAGAATAAATTACCTAATGCATATTTTTTTCCGTAACTTGAAGCGGATCCGAATTGCTGAGGTACTTGCATACCTTTTTGATTAAGATCAACGCCGACTATAGCTGTAGCGTGTAACTCATTTTCGCCGTCGCTTATTGTAGCTGTGGAACAAATGATAGGTATACCGCTCATTTCAATTAAGTTTTCGTCAATTCTAATTGATACTCCTAACTCTAGTAGAAAGGGTTTTGTTGCTTCAAGGATGTCTTCGGCAGACCGGAAGTAATACTTGCCGAATGAATTAAATCTACTTTTCTTTGATTTAAATTTTGTCTGAATTGTTGCTAACTTTTCGTTTAAGGTCATATATATATAATTACGTATTAATGTTTAATTTTACTTTATATTTTATTTGTAAATTAAAGAGAATCAATAACTTGAGTCGGTGGCACGGTGTCTATTAATTTCTCAATAGCTTTCTTTTTTATTTCAGAGACGCGTACATAGTTGCTAGCCCCCTCTATATTTAAACGTGCTGCAATTTCTTTAGCCGACATCTTATCACAGTCCAGCCCATATGACATTCTTAATATTTCATACTCTTTTTCATTCAAATATTTTTTCATTATACTTAGCAAATAAGCATTAAGAAGGTGAATATTATATGGTTCCGATTTATCAGGTACTTGAAATATTGAATTTTCGGTATCAATATTAAAATTTTCATCAATAGAAGAAAACACTTGGTTAAAAAAAGTTTCTACTATTTTTTTATCCTTTCCAAAGTTTTTACGAATTTCATTTATTTTATATTCTGGGATGCGCATATCCCCTCTATTAATATCTATAGCTCTGCGCATTGCTCCTTTTATTCTTTTGCTTAAAAATGACTTTAAAGTTTGTTCAATATTTTCCGACTTGCTTAAAGTTTCCCAATCAAGTTTATCAACTGCAGCTATTAAGCCTAAGGCTCCTTCCTGTATCAAATCATTTATAGTCAATACTCCTGACGCCTGCTGTGACGTTGAGAATTTACGCGCAATATTTTCTACAAGCGGTAAAAATTTAATAACTAGCTCGTCTCTGGTATAAGAATTATATGGTTTTGGTGGAGGCATTGATTTCTTAAGATCTTCTTTATATCTTATATAATTTTGTACATTATATTTTTTCATTTATATCGTTATTTAGTAATTCTTTTTCTCTGTTTAATTCTTCCGTCATATTCCTATATATTGTTCTTGTTGAAACATTTAAGCTTTTAGCTATTCCAAGAATAGTTATTTTTTTATTCATATCGTTAATATAAAGCATAGCTTCATATATATCTTCCGGCGTAGCTTTTTTACTTCTGCCTATTAACTGACCAACAATGCTAAGCTTTTCGGTAGTGGTTAACCCGCACATGTCTTTAAATATCACTTTACGTGCTTTATTGTTTGGAGGGTACTCAAGATCAGCAATACTAACATCATATATTATTTGCCCAAGCGTTTGGCTGGATATTTTAAATGCTACAAATCCATTTTTTTCATTTGCAATAATTTTAGATAACTCCACAAACTTATCTTGAGTTAATTGTGGATTAAGATACCAAAGCACCAGCAAATGCCACTTTAATGATTTATATGTAGTGATCTTTGCTTTGCTTCTGAATAATTCATAACACTCATGCGTACCTTCTTCGTAAAATTTGCCCCAAAAATATTCTTGAGTTGGTTTATCATTAACAGGGTAGCGTCGGTATATTATCTTATTATTATGCAAATATCTCATATTTCTATCATAGTGTGACATTAGCTAGTTACTCATTTATTATAACGACCTTTTGTCGCATGCCATTCCCACTCGGCAGCTTCTTTGTTCATCCATTGTATTATCCGATCCTGATCGTATTCGTCTTGTGAATTAATTAACATTTCTTTTGTTGCTCCCATTAGTATAAAATTAGTATTAATCTTCTGTTATACTTTCTTAAAAGCTTTGCTTTATTTTTTGCTACCTTATCATTTAATGTTGCAATAACAATTTCTTTATGTAATTCCGTTATCACTTGATGTAGAAACATCACGTGGTTTGCTTTTCTTTTTTTCCTTTTTAATTCTTTCAGATACTTTCGCATAATTCACTGATATAATGTGTTCGTATAATTTTTTGCTCATTTCTTAATGTTTATTTAATGATACAAGTTGTATTGGTTTTGTTTCATTAATGATACGTTATAGGTGTGTAATTAATGCTTCGCCAGCATTACGCACAGTATGTTTTTCGTTTTCATAATAATTCCAGTATGCAGCTACAGAGTCGCCTTCAACTTTATATTGATCAGGCATACATTGCGGTGGTTGCTCGAATGGAACGTTTGGTATATTTAAAGGCAGAATGTATAGCACATCGCGACACTTAGCTATTGTTAAATGCTCTTTGCCATAACGCTTGGTGTATTCAGCCCCTAAAGCTAACATATGCTCATATGCCCACATATATGCTTCAGCAGATGACCTAACCCATATTGCAGATGGATGATTTTTATGAGTAGCTTTATATGGTATGTTAATTGGACTGCCTAATTCGTGATGAGCTGTGCATAACAACTGAGCTGTCTCAAGGATCATTTTAACTACGTGCTTATTATATTGCACTTGAGCGGCTTTAACTGGATCGTGTGATAAATAAAATATATTCATTAGTTTTTTGTTTATTATATTATCAGGCTATTGTCGTACTCGGCCTGTAAATTATAGTTTATCTTTAAACTTTTGAATTGATTTTTTTAATTCTTCAGCTCTCATATAGTCCTCTTCTTCAATAGCTTTATTTAATTGGCCTTCTAACCTTTCTATATTTAATAGAATAATCTCTTCGTTGGTTTTGATAGGTTTAGGCATGAAATGTATCTCGTCTATTTCGTCATGCTCTACTAAATTTTTCATAAACTCTGCGTCATATTCTGCTTGCCTACTAATTATTTTATTCACTATAATATCAGCCAGCTGGTTCATCTGATCTTCTGTCATTCTGTATAAGGTTTAATAAGTAATCATATATTTGTAGCTCTTTGCCAAAAAATTCTACAGATCTCTCCGCATTTTCAAACTCTTCATCTTCTATATTAAACTGCGACGATAGCTTTCTAAGATGCTGCAGTGCTTCATTTAATTTTAAATTTGCTCCATTCCATTTAGCAAATATTTTATCCCATGCTTTATTTTTAATCATCTGTTTTATATTTCTCGGTATCTTATCATATCTCCTTTCTTTTGTAAAGAAAATTGATTTTTTCATATTAATGATATATTAGTCCTACTTTTTTATTTTTGCTAAACCATTTAGTTGCGTATAAATCAACTTTACTGGCGTTAACATACCCTGCTCGATCCAGTTCCTGCTCGGAACCAAATATTTTTGTATGCCTATCTACTTGATTATCAATAAGATGCTTTTGTTTCCCGCTATCACTAAAGATAACGTCAAAATTAGATGGCAACTCAATTTCCTTGAACAGCTGTACCATATTAGTATAGCTATAAAATTTTACTTCAGGAAAGAGCAGGGCTATGTCGATCCACTTACTAAGGTACTGACGAGAATAATAATCGCCACTGTCGTGTACCCTTACGTAATCAGGCTTCTTTTTACTGATTTCATCGTACATTTTATTAACAAAGTCGTCGGTTTTTGATAACTCATAACGCTTCTCAAACGCTGGTTTAACATTGGACCAGATGTACGCGCCTTTACGTGCATAGCAAAACTTTACACAAGAGTCAGCCATTGGACAGATCAATTTGCCAGAGGCGGATTTGTAGGCTGGTAATCCAAAGTTGAATACTCTGACGCCTAACTCTTTGCTGGTTTTTTTAAGTTTACTATTTTGTGTAAGTAGATTCATAACGCTAATTTTATTTGTTTACATTTATATTATCGGTCTATTGTCGTATTCAGGCCGTAAGTTTATACCATCTCTTCTATACTAATCTAATAATGTCATATATGCGGACGGGTTGGATCTTCTAAACCAATCTAATCCTTTATGGAAGTCGTTAATAAGTTGTTGGTTTACCCGACTAGATGATCGTTCAAAAACAAATTGGCAGCCCATTATAAAATCATACATACTAAGCTCTACATTATTAAGCTCACAACTTTGCCCGCTGAATGGGTTTGTTACTGTGTCGCCTTCGGTATATTTTTCGCCTCTAAACCATTTAGGCAAATCATTAGTTTTAGTTTTCGTGCTCATAACCTTCTTCTTCTAGTTCATTAATTACTTCTTCTTCAAATCTTTCTGAAAGTTCTTCAAACAATTGTTCCATTGCATCTTGAACATATTGTGCACCTAGATCCTCAACATAAATTTTTTCTAAATATTCTGGATCACCATTACCCCATTTTATAGCTTCGGCTAACATTTCGCCAAGATCTGAATCGTAATAATGTACATCTTCACTAATACTAATTTGACGTGGATTTGCGGTAGCGATATATACTGAATATCCGTCATAAGTTGACTCTTCATAAATAAAATATTCTGCATTATCGTCCCAGTCATCAATTAGCTTATAGCCATAGTGGCCCAGTACAGCTTTGTGCACTAAGTCTTCATCGTTAGCTTGCTTTTCACCGAAACCTTTAGCTTCTAATCGTTCGTTGATTAATTCAGGCGTTATAAGTTTAGTCATAATTTAAATTTTAATTGTTACAGTTATATTATCAGGCTATTGTCGTATTCCGCTTGTAAGTTGATAAAACTTTTCACTAGTATATACCTTGCCTTTTGTTTTTACACGTAAGATATTGTCTATATTAATTGTACGGTAACCGCTATTGTCCATTGAAAACACAATGATATTACCGTTAGCGGATGGGTCGTAAGTTAATTGTCCACCTCGCAAGTGAGATCGAACACCTAACCGTGCATTGAAACTTCTAATAGTTCCGTCTTTTTTAACGAAAGTAATATGGAATATTTTACCGTCGTTGAGGTCATTGGCTACATTTAATTTCCAGCTCATAATATTTAATTTTAAAGTTAGTGGACGAGGCGGGAATCGAACCCGCGTTTCATACTGTACCTCCTCTTTGAGTTCCTAATATGACTACCCATTTCACGCCCAGCAGCTTTAACCGTTGCTGCCACGTCCTCCTATAGGAGTTTGTGTAACAAATAAACTATTCTTTATTTTTCTTTATGAATTTATTGCCATACTTTATGTCATAGATACTGCAATCAAAACTATCTACATCGGCCCAAGTGCAGAAGCTATTAAACTCATTGATAGTCAGATCGGTCCATAATGTATAAGACTCAAATTTTGCGATAAGTGTGCTGATACTTGAATACTTTTCGGACTCAGATAGTAAACGCTTTTGGTATTTACTTTTTAATTGTTTGAATAAATTTGTCATGATATTTTTTTTATTTGTTACGAATATATTATCTATTGCTCATCGTGTTTAGACTGTAAATCTTTTAAAATTATCTGTACTGTAGCATTAACAATTGCATTGTGTACAGCATAGAAGTCGTCGTCTGGTATTTCTTCACCATCTAGCATCCAAGAAGTGTTATCTTCAAGTTGCTCGAGCCACCAGTCTGATTGTGTTTCAGCACATTTCTCTATTAGTTTTTTATACTTTTTCATAGTGCCTTAACATAAGTGAAACCTTTATAATTGAACCACTCGCTTATACCGTCTTTAACATTTTCACCGTCAAAGATATATTTTCTGCCGAATGAGTTAGGAAGATCACCAACTAGATATGGCTTGTAAACTATACCGTTTAATTTAATTTTTCTGTTTGCAATAAATTTAATTTTGTTCATTTGTTTATTTTTAATTGTTACACTTATATTATCTTTTAGTCTTCGTGCTCAGACTGTAAGTTTAATTTATCCACTAATATATCACTATTGTATACCTCAACCAACTCTGCCCAATCTACCCTTTCTAAAAACAAATTAACATAGTCAGTAACTAAAGTGTTAGTAGGGCTTCCAGAGAATAAATAGTCGGTAACTATTTCTCTTAAAATTTTCTCAGTAACCAGTTCATCAAAAGGCACATTACTTAGTATGTCGTTAGACACTCGAAAAGTTTGGTAATTATTCCAACCGTTATATTCTTTACTCATAATTCAAATTTATAGTTATCAGGCGCATATTCATTATACAGGGCTTTAGCCTCATTAGAATAGTTTAGTTCGTTAAGGTAAGATCTGATTTCATTTTCATTATCTCTACCCCAAGTCCACTTGCGAAAGTCATCACTGTACTGGTAATACCAGTCATGGCTACTAAGTAATTTTTTCAACTCTTCCATATATATATTCCTCCATTGCTTGTTTGAAATCCTCCTTACTTATGATATTATCATCATAGCAATTTAAATTGTATATAAAACCTTCCCAAATTTCATTTAGACTGTTCATAATTTTACTTTTATTTGTTATATTTATATTATCATTCAGTGATCGTATTCAGCTTGTAAAAAGTATACAATCGATATAGTATAGTTTATACTAGCACTGGTATAGCTCCACTTCTCCGTGTATGCAATTACTTTTCTTTTCAAAAGTGTGACATTAGGGTGTTAATATAATAGAGTAGTAGGCTATTGTCGCACTATTCTAATTCTATATCACATCTCTGCGCCGCGAAATTCATTAGTATATTTACATAATACTGTTCATCACTTCTCAGTTGCTCGATGTACCCTGCACCGTGAAAATACTCTAGTGCATCCATCACCTCGGATTTTTTTACTCTTAACATAATTTCTGTTTTTATTTGTTACTCTAATAATATCGAAGAACCTTCGTACTCGGACTGTAAATGCTATACGCTTCGCTTCATCACTGATCTTTACTGCTCTTCATTTGCTGTACACATCTCTTCCTCACTAGTCATTTAAATATGGTGTAGGACGGAGTCTACTCTTCCGATCATATTTCAAGATCAGGCCCCTTTGCTATACACCCTAGGTGGGTGTTGTTATGTTAGTACCAAGTTGTTTCCCTTGGTGCTGGTCCCATTAACTCACGGAACTTTTTTGCTTTTGCAATGATTAGTAATACTACGTGGTGAAATTTACGTTTCATAGTTTTAGTTTTAATTGTTATTGTTTAGTTTTGGTTTAGGGTCCGAGGACGTGATTAGATCACATCGCTCGGGTCCATTTCTCTGACGAACTTAGGTAAGTCGAATGTTTGAGAGTAGTACTTGTACTTGTTAAAGCATTTCATGTTATCGAATCTTTCGCGATTGAACTCATACACTTTGTCGTGATTGTACTTGTGTACTTTGCCGTCGTAGTCTGTGAACTGGACTATTACATTTTGCCCGATCAATGATTTGCGGATGATGAATCTTTTAGAGATTAGTACATTTTGTTTTTTGTTTTTTGTTGACATAATTTTGATTTTTATTTGTTACACTTATATTATCTACTTTTCTTCGTATTCAGTTTGTAAATTCTGTTATTTGCAAAAACAATAGCTCTGGATCTTCTTCTGGAATTTCATATCCATTTTCTACCAATTCAACCAATAATTTCCATTCTAATTCAGTCATAATATTTACTTTTTGTTACATATATAATATCGAAGTAAGGTCGTGTTTGGATTGTAAAAAATGCTATACGTGCTATACACGTATGCTATACGCTTCGCGCTTCGCGCTCCGCGTTAGTCTTCCAGTATCTCGTAACCGATTACTTTTGACTTAAGCTCATTGCTGTAGCAGACTCGTAGATAGTTGCTCAGATGACGATCGTCGTTGAACCGAACCAGCCGGGAGTTGTAGTTCCCTAGCCAGTTCTTCGTGTCAATCCGGACTAGCATATTGAATCGTACACGTTCTCGTTAACAAAGTCAGGATGATTGTCATTGATGTAATCAATCTCGCTATCGGTTAATGGTCTGTC